>Ga0070703_10000092_pt1 | contig 45688 bp, 40 predicted proteins | sample KBSK5251metaG_FD_65453 | JGI IMG/M metagenome (GOLD analysis project Ga0070703, IMG submission 65453) | Corn, switchgrass and miscanthus rhizosphere microbial communities from Kellogg Biological Station, Michigan, USA - KBS K5-25-1 metaG | ecosystem: Host-associated > Plants > Roots >... | reverse complement strand
GCGCTCCAGTCGTATTGAAACTCGACCCGGCACTCTAGTTGCACCAAGGAACTACCGGAACTCAAAGGGCGTTCGAAAAGCTGGTTGTGGCACGCATAACCGAACGCTTGGGGAATCGGAGTGTACGCGAAAGCGACAGCGTATGAAGACACGAATCAAATGAAATCATAATCGCTGATGTCCTTCTAACTGTGGATATCAGCCCAAGAGAACGGAGGTAAAGATGGCAAAGAAGACAAACAATTCCGCGAAAACAAAAAACAGCAACGAGCCGACTGCCTTGCAGAGGCGCAACGTCGAAGAAGTCGCAGGTCGTCTCGCGGCCACGCCATTTACTTTCATGCGGAGGTTTAGCGAAGAGATGGATCATCTCTTAGAGGACTTCGGCGGTCGCGGCTGGTTGACGCCAATGCTGGATAAAGCCCAGTTGCCGCAGGGTCCGTGGTCTCCGCAAGTCGAGATAATCCAGCGTGACGATGAACTCGTTCTGCGCGCGGATTTGCCTGGCTTATCGAAGGACGATGTAAACGTCGAAATCGCTAACGATGGAATCACGATCGAAGGCGAGCGCCGGAACGAACACGAGGAAAAAGGTGAAGGCTATTTTCGCAGTGAGCGCAGCTATGGAAAATTCTATCGCCGTATCCCACTGCCGGAAGGCGTAGAGGCTGAAGATGCCAATGCCAGCTTCAAAAATGGTGTTCTGGAAATCACGATGCCGGTGGCTAAGCGCGAGGAACGCAAGCCGCGACGACTTGAGATACGCGAGGGTCACGAGCAGGCCAGGCGCAAAGCGGCTTAGCGGTACGCACGCCTCTGGCGTGCTCGTTTCATAACCAGGCATGCCCCAGGCGTGCTCACTTAATTAAGGAGACACAACGAATGCAATGCAGCGAAATCATGACTAAGAATCCCGAATGCTGTTTACCGTCGGATATGGTAATCACAGCGGCGCAGTTGATGAAGTCAGAGGACGTCGGTCCGATACCGATTGTCGCAGACAAAGAGGGCAAAAAGCTGACCGGCATCGTGACCGATCGAGACCTGACTATTAAAGTGATCGCGGAAGCCCGCGATCCCAATACAACCCGTCTCGAAGACGTCATGTCGGATGACGTCGTGAGCTGTAAAGAAACAGATGACGTGGACACTGTGCTCAAGCTGATGGAGGAGAACCAGGTTCGTCGCATTCCGGTAGTCGGAAAGAACGATCAACTGCTTGGCATTATTGCTCAAGCTGACGTCGCGACGCGTTTGGGACAGGCAGGGAAGACAGGAAAAGTCGTTGAGCAGATCTCGGAATAGAACGATGTCTGTGGGCGGTGGTGGACGAGAGAAACCAGGTGTCAGAACCGGGATAGCGACCGGATCGATCAAGGCGCTGGTTTCGTCTCGATCCCGTCGCTACCGCTCCGGGTTCTGACACCACCGGGTTCTGACACCGTGGACCCGACGAAAACATGCTGCGACGAATCAACATTAGCGCGGCGCTGATCGTGCTCGTCTGCTTCTTCTTACCGTGGGAGCAGGTGAGTTGCGCCGGCGCTAAGGACAATCTGAGTGGGTTGGATCTCGCGCGGCACGATCAAATGTTGCTCTGGTTGGTTCCGCTCCTGATGTTGGCGGTGATTGTTGTTGCCGTACTCCGTCGTCGAAACGAACAGCCTTTGTTGTTTTCAATCGTGAGTATCGTATCCGGCGGCGTGACAACTTATTTGATGAGTAACCAATGGCTGCGTGTGCGGGATGCCTCAGGGCTGATCGCAGCGCAACTGACCGGATGGTTTTGGCTGAGCCTTCTGTCAGCGCTGGCGATCATGGCTTCGGGCTTCGGAATGCTGTTTCGTCGTTCACGAGAGCCACAAGGTTAAAGATATGGCGATGCTACTTAAACCAGAGTTACTCAAGCCGGAACGGCTGAAGCGCTACGCGGAAATCGTGGCCTTGCTCGTCAAGTATGGACGCTCTGATCTAGTCGATCAGTCCGCACTCGTGCTGGCGGGCGGCGCCCAGTCCCATAAGATAACCGAGGCGCCAAAAGCTGAAGAGCTCGCGGATGATCTCGAGAGGCTGGGACCGACCTTCATTAAGCTGGGCCAACTGCTTTCCACGCGCGGAGATTTATTACCCGAACCGTATCTCGATGCTCTGGCGCGCCTGCAGGACCAGATCGAGCCGTTCCCTTATGAACAGGTCGAGCAGATCGTTTCGTCAGAATTAGGCGGGCGCATCTCGAAACTGTTTAGCGAGTTTGACACGCAACCTTTAGCCGCGGCATCGCTGGCCCAGGTTCATCGGGCAAGGATGCGCGACGGTCGTCCCGTGGTGGTAAAGGTCCAGCGTCCGGGCGTGCGCGAGATAATTGTCGAGGATCTGGAGGCGCTCGCCCAGGTTGCTGATTTCATTGATGCTCATACAGAGGTCGGCAAGCGCTATGAATTTGGGAACATGCTCGGCGATCTACAGCGCAGCCTGCGCCGCGAGCTTGATTTTCAACGCGAAGCGGACAATTTGCGGCGCTTGCGGAAGAGCTTGCGCGAATATGAAAGGATTGTCATTCCTGAGCCTATTGAGGACTACACGACTTCGCGAGTCCTCACGATGGATTTCATCAAGGGCAGAAAGATAACCGACATCAGTCCGTTGCGGTTGATGGAATTGGACACCAGGGAATTGGCGGAAGAAATCTTTCGCGCGTATCTCAAACAGATCCTCGTCGACGGCTTCTTTCATGCCGATCCGCATCCGGGGAATGTCTTCCTCACCGACGATGATCAGATTGCGTTGCTCGACCTGGGCATGGTGGCGCACATCGGCGCCAGTTTTCGCGAGAAGCTACTGCGACTGCTGCTGGCGAACAGCGAAGGACGCGGCGACGAGGCGGCCGAGGCGGCAATGAGGATGGGCGAGCCCAAGGCAAACTTTGACAAGAAGGATTATCAACAGCGCGTCGCGAACCTGGTCACACAGAATTCCGATCGAACCCTTGGTCGTCTCAATTCGGGCAAGATGGTTCTAAAGATCGCTCAAATATCTGCCGACTGCTGGATCCGCATGCCTCAGGAATTCACCATGATCTCCAAGACCATGATGAATCTGGATCGCGTGGTGGAGGTACTTGATCCGACTCTTGATCCAAATGCGATCGTTCGCGACGAAGCCTCGAATATTCTCACCCGGCATATGATGCAAAGCCTCGAGCCAGGCTCAGTTCTGAACCGCGCGATCGAAGTCAAGGAGTTTGTCGAAAAACTTCCTACGCGAGTGAATAAGATTCTCGATGCAGTTGGGAATAACGAGCTTGAGCTTAATGTCAATGCAATCGACGAAAAGGTATTGCTGGAAGGACTTCAAAAAATCGCCAATCGGATCACGTTGGGGTTGGTGCTGGCGTCGTTGATTGTAGGTGCGGCGTTAATGATGCGAGTCGAGACGTCGTTCAAGATCTTCGGCTACCCGGGATTGCCGGCAATCTTCTTTCTCCTGGCTGCGGTGGCGGCCGTTAGCCTGGCCGCGAGTATTCTCTTCACCGACAAGAAAGCCAAAAAGAATCCTGAAGACGACTGAAACCCGTTCCCGGCTCAGCCGTCGCCATAAGCATCGCTCAACTTGCGAAAGTGATAGCCCACCGCAGCCAGTCGCAGTGAATCGGTGAATTTGTCGCGGTGACGTATCAGCACATGCGTAAAGAAGCGCCAGAATTCTCTTCGTTCGCGATCGATTACACCCAACTTCAACAGAATTTTCGTGAGCGCTTTGATTCCGCTGATGTGCGTGTATTGCGGGTCTTTTAGTTGCTCACCTGTTCGCCGGATCGAATCAAGCGCCCGTTCGTAGTATTCACGCGGGCTGTAAATGGTGCGCATGATGGACTGATAGCCCTGGATCAAAAAGTCCGGATCCATGCGGGTCTTGAAGTTGAGAGTGCAGACCGTATTGTTTCCCGAAGCATCTTCGCCCAGTAAGCGCCCTTCGCGCTCGAGTCGCCTCCACAGCTGGGTGTCGGGCAGCGCATTGAGCAATCCGACCATCGCGATGGGAATGGCGCTCTTCCGAATGAAATCGATCTGCCGCTCGAAAATATCTTGGGGATCGTTATCGAACCCAACGATGAATCCGGCCATTACTTCCATTCCGTAACTCTGAATCGTTTTTACTGAGTCGAGCAGGTTGCCGCGGTTTTGGGACTTCTGAGCTTCGTGCAGGCTCTCTTCCACCGGAGTTTCAATGCCGATGAATACCCGGACGAAGTTAGCTTCCCGCATATTTTGCAGCAACGCTTCATCGTCAGCGAGATTCAGACTTGACTCAGTGATCAGCGAGAATGGAAACCCGTTTTTTTTCTGCCACTTCGCCAACTCAGGCAAGAGCGTGCGCACGTTCTTTTTGTTGCCGATGAAATTATCGTCCACGATGAAAACCTGTCCGCGCCAACCCAAGTCGCGCAACGTGTCAAACTCGGCAAGAATCTGCTGGTTACTCTTGGTGCGGGGAATACGGCCGTAAATTTCGATGATGTCGCAAAACTCACACGAGAAAGGACAACCCCGCGAGTATTGGACCGACATCGCGCTGTAGGCTTTCATATTCGCCAGAGCAAAGTCAGCAATGGGAGTAAGGGCAAGCTGAGGTCGTTCGGGCGCCTCATACACAGCCTTAGCTTCGCCGCGCGCCAGGTCCTCAACAAACTGCGGTAATGTCGTTTCTGCTTCGCCGCGAAACAGGTGGTCCGCGGGCGGCAATTGTTCGCGAGTACTGGTGACGTACGGGCCGCCCAGAACAACGCGCTTGCCCAACGCTTTTGCTCGCTTCACAACTTCTCTAAGCGAGTCCTTTTGAACCAGCATCCCGGTGGCCATGATCATATCGGCCCATTCGATGTCAGCGGTGCGAAGTTTTTCGATATTCAGATCAACCAGGCGTCTATTCCAGGACTTGGGCAAGAGAGCTGAAACAGTCAGCAAGCCCAGGGGCGGAAAAACGCAGCGCTTTCCTTCAAAAGGCAGCGCATGTCGAAAACTCCAATAGGTTTCGGGAAACTCAGGGTTGACCAGCAGAACGTTCACGTCTTCTCTCCTCGACAGCAAGTACAATACGGCCCTAAAACACACAGTTCGGTGTCCGTAGGGGCCCGCGCAGGGAAGGAAGCCGAATCTGTCAGAACCCTGTCAAACACAACCAATTCAGGGATGGGTTCTCGTCTAGACATTCATACCGTACGCTACAGTACGCACAGAGTCCAGCGATTTTGGTCTGACGAAGTGTTGTAATTTGCGGATTCAGTGTGCGTGCGCACCATTTTTTGTGTGATTTTGCCCACTAGTGCTGCCTTAACGCGAAAGGGAAACATCGCTCGAAGCCAGACCTGGATGAACAAAATTATCAAGCTAGAAGATCAGTTGGTTCTATGTAAAGCAGACTGTCCAGTCTGCTTCACTCCAGGAGGGCGAAAGAGTCGCAGACTGGACAGTCTGCGATACATCCATCACGTTGGCAAGAGATCAAAGTCGAGTAGGAAAGACAAAGCGTCAACCAAATGAGCGGGTTTGCGTTCAAGCTCCATCGCTATATTGATAGTGTCGGCCTTCGTACTCTCCCTGCTGGCTGCACTGGGGACAGGTGACGCGATAGGTCGCGTTAAGCGAACCGCGCCCATTGGTCAGATCACGAAACAGGAAAATCGTGGAGTCGCAGTTTTTGCAGGTGACTACAATATACCAAGTCCCAGGCTGAGGCTCACTGATCATTTGAGGATCAACTTTCTGTCGGGGAAGTGATGGAATTGGTGCAGGCGGAAACCCTGGGTTTCGGCCGAGTTTTCAGGCTTACGAACCAAGATCCTGAGTTTGATCGCCTGCCGGAATAGTCTATGAGAATGGTCTGTCCGGTATCAGACAATCCTATCGATTCGATTGGAGCGAATCCATGAAGTGATCGAACGCCGTGAAATCCTGCAAGACCTTAATGCGCCCATCTGACGACAGCGGTTCGTCAACGTCAATGATTACGACGGGAACTTCTTTGAGGAAGTGATGTTCGCTTAGGAGTTCCAACAACCTGTCGAATGTCGGCAACTCCGGATCGGTCAAAACCACTGCGGGTAAAGCCTTCTCGGCAATTTGAATTGCTCGATCAGCGTCCGGCGCCAGCAGCACACTATGATTTCTTTGAATCAGCGCCCGCTCCATGCCTGACGCGATCTCCTGCACGTCTTCAACCACCAGAATGGTGGCGGTAGTCTCTCGGCCCAACGGATGTCCTTTCGAACGCAAGGTTGTCGTAGTAGTTAGATTTGCTTCCAGGTCCATGGAGATTCGCTCTTCTCTGCGAATTTGTCGGTACGTTTGCGCGCATCCGGTTCACCTGTGAGGTGAAAATCGTGCGCTAAAATACTAATTCGGATCCGTCACGAGGTAGGAAATCGGACTGCTGAAGAATTAGTCTTGCAGATAGGAATCGTATTCCTGCTTTACGATCCGATAACACTCGCACGAGACCGTCTCCAGGCCCTGTCGATTAACAATCACAATATCGCCGCGGTGATAGTCAATCATGCCCGAGTGCCTGAGATCGTTTGCCGCAACGGTCACGCCGGCGCGCCGCACGCCGAGCATCCGCGAAAGAAACTCCTGCGTTAGCGTAAATTGATTACCGTTTACCCGATCATGAGTCAGCAGGAGCCAACGGGCCAGCCGCTGGTCGAGGGTATGCAAACGGTTGCAGGCTGCCGTCTGGGTTACCTGCGTAAACATCGTGTGGATAAATCGAAGCAGAGCATCGTGAAGCTTGCCGTTCTTGCGAAACTCAGTCACCAGGTCAGCCGTCGAGATTCGCAAAGCCTCAACGTCGCTCTGAGTGAGGGCCTGATTCGGCGTTGAGTTAGCGCCTAAAACTACCGAAATTCCGGCCACACCTTCTGGTCCAATCACGCCGGCCTCGACCGTCGAACCATCTTCCAAAGCAGCCAGCAGTGAAACTATTCCGCCCTCGACAAAGTAAGCGTGTTCGATTTTCTGCTCAGGCATGTAGAGAATCTCGCCGATGGGGAAGCTCACGGCGCGTAGTTGGGGACGGATTTGCTCGAATTCGTCTTCAGGCAGATTGGCAAGAATCTTGTTAGCCGGCCTCGGCTGATTTGTCATAGGGGGTGGTCTCTGCGTCTGATGCTGCAACATAAATGTGTCTTCTTTCAATGTCTGTAGGCCATCGTCAATAGCCGTCGTGGCGAACTGAAATGACTTCGCCGCAAGCTCCTCAATAAGCGTGGCTGTTCGCGCGGGTCTTCATCATTCGATAACACTCGCAAGCCAAACGTTCGAGTTGGGTGCGGTCGACAATGGTCAGCGCGCCGCGACTGTATTGGATTGCGCCTTCGCTCTGGAGACGGATGGCCGCGCGGCTTACCGCCTGGTTACGAACGCCCAGCATCCAGGAGAGAAATTCCTGAGTTAGTTGCAGCGTGTTTGAGGTCACACGGTCCCGCATCATCAACAGCCAGCGAGAAAGCCGCTGTTCAACCTCGTGATGTCGATTGCAGTTGACGGTCTGAATGACTTGCAGGAAAAGTTCATGCGTGAACAGCAGAATTTCGTCGTGGAAAGGGCCTCCGCGGGCAAAATGATTGCGCGCGACATCGGCTTTCATTCTGCTAGCGGTTCCTTCGCCCTGAACAATTACCTGGTTTGCCGAGGTCGGCATTCCCAGAAAGAAGGGCAGGCCTGAAAGTCCTTCGCGGCCCAGCAAACCGACTTCAATCAGGTTCTCGTCGCCGGCGATGCCTACCATTGAGAGCACTCCGGACTCAGGAAAGTAAATGTGATCTATGGGAGCTTTGAATTCATAAATTATTTCGCCGAAGGTCAGCGTGAACGGCTCAAGATCCGGCTCAATACGCGCGTATTCCTCGGTCGAAAGGCCGGCGAGCACTCTATTACGCAGACGATTATTACTGTTTGAAGAATTGAGAATTTGTACGCCTCCTTGTTCCGGTCAAGCTAGCTAACGCAGCTGACGGCACAAGGAGGGACTCATGGACAAGTACGTACCCGATGTCGTGAGTTGAGTTTTGAAAGAACCGTTGTTTTCCTCAGCTACACGATATTCCGATCAGTTGGCTAAGTCCAGCTTGAGGCGAGGGTCGGCATCATTCTGATACGAAAATGGTTGAAAACCCGCAAACTTTGTTCGCCAGCGTACAGACGCCGGGGGCGGGGCGTTACTAGTGTACGGCTTCGCATAAGAGTCCCCGACCAGAAACAAGTCAGAAGGTTTTACGTAGTGAGGGAACAGAAACCTACTGTTCTTGGATTCTCGAGCATCTTCACCCATCCCCTCGGTCTGAGATGGTTAGCATGGCTCTGTCCGAGAACGTCCAGCATATTTCACTCCGTGCGACCGCAGCCCAGCGTGCCCAGTCGCCTGCCAGATCAACCATTTTGATTGCGGAAGATAATGCGGACAGCCGCGAAGTGATGGCGACCCTGCTGCGGCTAAAAGGCTTTCAGGTTATTGCTGCCGAGAATGGCGTCGAAGCGCTGGAATTGGCACTGTTAAGGTCTCCGGATCTGATCGTACTCGACTTTGAGTTACCCGGACTTAACGGGCTTTCGGTGGTCCAGAGCCTGCGGGCTATCCCGAACTTTCTGAAGACCCCAATCGTGATCCTTTCCGGCCACGATCCGGCCAGATATCGTCAAGCCGCGCTCAATGCCGGCTGCGATGACTACCTCGTAAAACCCGTCGACTTTGACAGTTTGGATCAGCGGTTTCACGAACTGATTGAGCGGACCGTACCGGTCCGAAAAGCCGGCTGACGCGATTACAGCTAACCCCTCCAGATGATTCTTGAACACTTCATGGGTTTGTCACTCCGAACTCTCACCTTTGCGTAACTTCGATCTGCCGGCAGGTCCGGAGATCCGAAACCCGCGCCGCCCATCACACTCGATCCTCTCCGATCGCGGTGGTGCACCATGAGAAAGTGTAACGGGAAGACATGTCCCTGCTGATCGACTAACTGCACCTCAGGCATTCCCAGACTGCCGTCCGGAAAACGCAGCATCTGAGCTTGAAAGTCAGGCGTGTAATCACCTTCAAGCTCCAGAATGACTAAGGACTGCTTACCCGATGGCTTCAATGCTGGGGCAGGCCCAATCTCCAACCACTGCGACGTTATTGCGGTCGCGCCGGCAATATCACGATCGGTTAATGTGGGTAGCGGCCCCATTCTTCGGTAAAGAAGCAGCGCCGCCACAACAACGGCTAGTACGATTACGGCAAGTAACGCTTTGTGACTCGGCCTCATCTTTTACTCCGCCGGATTTGTTCGGTCCGCCACAACTAAATCGAACTCATGCATTTCGTTTCATCCAGTTGAGGGCCGCCCTCGAAAAAACCGCGAGCAGTGTTGCCACAAATAGGATGGACGACAAGCCGAGCAAGAGGAAAACCGACAACAGCCGATAACCACGATTCGTTGTGAGGAGCGTCAAGCCGGTTGACTCAAGATTTATTGTCAGCGCAACCGCTACAACAGGCAACATGACGGCCGCGCACAAGCGATTTAGCCAGGGAAAGATGAGCCTGGGCTTCATGGTTTGTTGGATTTCGCCGCGAGAGAAATTGAGCGCTGACCAGGTGGCCCTCGACCATGTTCGCTTCACCGATGAGAATGCCACACGGGAGCTTTGCCTCAAAAGCCCGAAGGGGTGACATCTCATTCACACCGGGCTTCAGCCCGGTGTCGAACGACGATAGGAAAGGCGAAACCGTTTTCAACGGTTTCCTGATCTGTTGCCAAGCTGACACCCGGCTGAAGTCCGGGGTGAATGAAAGGTGTTACTTTCGGACTTTTTGAGCCAATACCACGTAAGCGCAAAACCTAAGATGTTTCGCTTGAACATTCAACCTCCAACTGTGCCTCACTCTTACATCGCGAATTAAATAGGGGGGAAATCGAATCGGGCTGTGGAACTGAAAATGCTTAACCATTAAGTGCTTTGCGGAAATCTAAACGGAATTCGCCATGGTGGTTGGAGCCGGGTACCGAAATCTGTCCGGCATGCAGTCACACGTATGTAATTCAAACGGAGTATCGCTGCGTCGCGTGCGACGGGGCCATCTGTGCGATGTGCGTGGAGACTGTCACGACCTCAGAAGTACTTTGCGTCGGTTGTGATTGTGCCGCGAGCGAGGAGGCGAAATGACAGCGCGAGCGATCTGGAAAGGCGAGTTGAAGCTTAATTCAACCAAGGTACCTGTGAAGCTATATTCCGCGGTAAAGGACCAGACGGTTCGTTTTCATATTCTCGACCAGAAATCAAAGACGCGAGTTAAGCAACACATGGTCGAAGCGGAAAGCGGAAAAGAAGTGATGACTGAAGAAATTCAGAAGGGCTTTGAAATCGAGCCGGGCACTTTCGTAATTCTCGAAAAGGAAGAGCTCGAAAAGCTCGAGCCGGAAGAGTCACGCGAAATTGAACTTACCCAGTTCGTCCCGCCCGAAGAGATTCCTCCCGAATATTACGACCGGCCTTACTATCTCGGCCCTGATGGCGACCAGACGGGTTACTTCGCTTTGGCGGAAGCTCTGAAGAACAAAGAGAGGGAAGGGGTGGCGCGCTGGGTTATGCGCAAGAAGCCTTACGTTGGCGCGCTGCGCGCGGAAGATGATCACCTGGTGCTGTTCACTCTGCGCAACGCAGAAGAAGTCTTGTCAGCGAAAGACCTGCCGCATCCAGCCGGGCGCGCGCCCGACAAGAAAGAATTAACCATGGCGAAACAGTTGATCGAGATGCTGAAGGGTGAATTCGATCCAAAGGATTACAAGGACGAGTACCGCGAGCGCGTGATGGAATTCGTCGAGAAGAAGTCCAAAGGACACAAACCAAGATTGCATCTGGTGAAGACTAAACGAAAGACGACATCACTCGACAAAGTGCTGTCGAAGAGCATTGAAGCTTTGAAGAAAAAGAAAGCAGCCTGATTTGACTGGAGCGCAACCGTCTCGGTTGCCCGGTGATAGCAAGCGAGGACGCTTGCGCTCAAGTCCAGGAAGCGGTGACAGACATGCCACGCAAGAGAGTCACACAGAAGCGATCCGACGACAGCAACGGCGAAGCCCGCGGCGCCCGGCCTTTCTGGTCCGGCACAATCACGTTCGGTTTGGTAAGCGTTCCGGTCGATCTCTATCCCGGCAATCGCGCGAATCGAGCGCCGCTGCGGATGCTTGGCCCCGAAGGCGAGCCGCTGTCCCGTCGCTATTATTCTCAAAAGACTGAACGCGACCTGAAAGACGATCAAATGGTGCGCGGGTTTGAAGTCGACAAAGACAAGTACGTGATCGTAACTGATGAAGAGCTCGAGCGGTTGGCGCCTGAACAAAGCCGCGATATCGACCTGCGTCGATTCGTTCCGCTGGAAGATATCCCGCCGCTCCATTTCGATCGATCATATTTTCTGACGCCGTCCGAAGGATCCGAGAAAGCTTACAAGTTGCTGGCTGAGACAATGTCAAAGAGTGACCTGGCCGGCATCGCCACGTTTGTGATGCGCGGCAAAGAGTACCTGGTCGCGATCTTTCCGGAGAGCGGAGTTCTGCGCGCAGAGACGATGCGCTTTGCCGATGAGATTCGGTCCGCCGCCGAAGTGGGCCTGCCCGAGAAGAAAAAGCTGCCGGCCGCAACTGTGAAGAAATTCGAAAGACTAATTGCGAAGTATTCTCACAAGCAACTCTCTTTGAAAGACCTGAAAGATGAACAGACCGAGAAGTTGCTGAAGCTGGTCGAAAGAAAGCGCAAGCAACACAAGGACGTCGTCGAAGTTGAGGCGCCCGAGCGTGAGGAAGGTAAGGTCATCGATCTGATGACGGCGCTGAAGAAAAGTTTGGCGGGCAAACGCAAAGCCGCATGATTTCCGGAGTTCCCAATCCGTGACTGGAGCGCAACCGTCCTGCTTGCTAACCTGCTTGTGCGAAGCGACTGCAAGCGAGGACGCTTGCGCTCCAGTCGCGATCGAGTTGCCACCTCTCACGCTATCTCACTACACCCAAATCCCTGAGAATCTTGACAAGTTATTACTGTCCCGTTAGATTGCGCGCATCCCCCCTACATCAAAGGGCGGCCCTGGGCCTCCAAAAAAAGGAGACAGTATGACGACTACTTGGGTTCGAAGAACTCTAATCGGTAGCATCGCGTTGATTGCTTTGTTTGTCGTGATCGTTCCCGTAGCGCGGCTAGCGACGATGACGCCTGGCGTACTTGAAGCCTGCGTCAATCCCGGCAACGGGGATATGCGACTGGTTGATTCCAGCACGGCATGTCACAACAACGAGACGCGCGTCTCATGGAACATTACCGGACCGGCCGGCCCACCGGGACCTGCAGGCCCGCCGGGACCGACGGGCGCCACTGGCCCAGCGGGACCTCCAGGACCGCCGGGACCGACATCAGGTGGAGCGCCTTACGTTTGGGTTTGCACTCCAGCTCACCGTCCGAATTCTGGCGGCAGCCCTCGGGACGATGTCTATGTTTTCAACGGCAGTGCGGTTACTGCCAACATCGCTGTAAATATTCTGGATAGCACCGGGAACAATTTGCAGGGAGTGACCATTCCTGATTCCAATCCGCCACAGACATATCCCGGAGAGGCAGGAGCGACTACTGTTCCTCTCGCGCCGGGATTTACCAGAGACGTTCACTGGGTCATGCCGACTACCAGCGGTCCGGGATTAGACGGCGTCACGAACGTGGCCTTTACCGTTCGCGTCACCTCGGATCAACCGGTCGTAGTGGGCGCGCTCTTCTCGTTCCAGGGCGACATCCCCAGCCAATGCAGCTTGCTGCCGAAATAGCTTTAACGGTTCAGTTCGATCAGCGAAAGGCCTTGTTTCATAGCAAGGCTTTTTCGTTTTCAGTCCGAGAAATTATTGACAAGCCCGTAAGCGCGTCGCTAATAATCACTCGCACTCCATATAACCAGCGTGCCGGCATTCATTGCCCTGCTGCATCGAGCGTTCTGCGAATCACTGAGGTTGGCCCAGCATGTAACACAAGCCATCGGGCGCTATGACAAAGAAGACGCGTTGCGACGAATTGCCGCGCTTGTTAATTTCGATGTCTCCTTCGACGGGAGACTTACCTTTGATTTCAGCGAATGCACTTTCGATATCGTCCACTTCAATGAAACAACCTTCCTGCTCCGGATCGCCACCGTTCTCCGCCAATCCGATCCGAACGTCATCACGCTCCAGCACGACTGACTTAAAAGGCGAGTCGCTGCGCGAGACCACCTGAAAACCGAAAGTTTGTTCGTAGAAGGGAATTGCCGCTTCAACATCAGCCACCGGGAGGTTCATCGCATCGTCGGCATAAGGCGCGGCGCGTTTGAATTTTGCTTTCGTCATTCTTTGAACACTCATCTAAGTCGAAGTTTATTTGGTTTTGCGCTTTTTCATCCACGCAAACGCACGGTCAACGGCCAAAGCGCACATCAATGCATACAGGACCGCGAGGGTAATATCCAACTTGAGCCAAAGCACAGGACGCTGTTCACCCACCATGTAATGATAGTTCCACCAATAGCCTGTGAGGGAAGTAAGCTTCCAGCCCCAGTCAATCTGATCACCAAGGCGATCCACTCGCCATGAGCGCAGCATCGTGCGCTCAATGTAAAGCGGCAAAAACGGCACAGCCACCAGCGCTAACGCGAATGAGATTACCAGACGCGCCGCACGCTTCATCTATTCTTCCTCCAGGCCCGCGCTCACCCGAAAAGTATGTCCGTCAGGATGGCGTAGATGAAACTCGCGCACGCTCCATGGTTCGTCAGTCGGCGGCATAGTCACGGTGAGCCCGTGTTTCAGCGCGAGTTCATAAGCTGCATCAACCGCCGCCGGCGATTCGAGCCACCAACTCATCCACACGCCGCCGGTTCCATCATCGCCGACAAATTGCGGCATCGGCCCGCCGCGTGATCCCTGACCACCCTGACAAAGAAAGATCTCAACCTTGCTATTGCCGACCGCGCCGAACGTCGGTGGCTCACCCCAGTCCCAACGCTTCTCCCAGCCGAGCTTTTCGAACCAGGCAAAACTTTCGACGATGTTTGAGACGTTGAGTATTGGTGTCAGTCCTTCGACTTTCATTTTTTCGCTCCGAGTATTCTTCAACTGGTTGGCTTTGGAAAAATGTCGCGCGGGACGCCCGGCCGTTCTCTTCATCATTCGGTGAATCGAAACGATCGTAGTGGAAATGGGCGAGCGGCAAAACGATCTTATGAAAATCAAATTGAAGTTGGTTGTCCTTCATGCCGATTTTCAGCGTGCCGTAGGCCGGATGCTCGTATTCTCCGGTGAAGTCGCCGAGCGCATGTGATGGCTTCGTGTCCGGCACGCGGCCAAAGCCGGCTTTGCCTCGCGCTTCCATGCCCGCCTGCTTGTTCTTCAGACGGATAACCGGCACCGCAATAGTTTTGCGCTTGGGTGTCCGACGAATGTTGGAAATGAGTGTCATGAGTTCGCCGACTCCATGGCGTGTTTTGTCTGGGGACAGATTCGCGAATCGGCTGGTCCCAGGTCAGTCGACCAAGCTGCGGAGCAGCGATCAGAGTTAAGCCCAAGGCGAGGCTTTGCGAGCCTTGGGTACCAACCATCTGAAGTGATCGAGCCCCAAAGGGGCGCCTGCGATCACGGATAAGCAGAACCTCTTTGTTCTCTGTCGCCGCTTCGCGGCTCTCCACATATATCACTGACCGTTACCCAAGGCTCGAAGCCTCACCTTGGGCTTAACTCTGATCGCTGCTCCGCAGCTTGTTTCACGTCTCCTGCTTTTCAATTTGCTTCCGAAAATATTCGTGCCAGCTTTCGGACATAGCCTCCAGCTTCACCGCGCGGCGAATGGCGTTCTATGGGTCTGTCAGCACCAGTTCGAGAATGTCCGATCTCACGGCGAATCCGTGACGCTCGTACAGTGTCCGACTCTTTTCGCTTGGCCAAAGGATGATCGCATGCACTTCGCGGTCTTTGCACCAGTCGAGAGCCATGGTTAACAAGCGCGATCCGATCCCTTTACCGCGCACAGCTTCCCGAAGGTAGAAATTCGTTATGTAAGCGTGATACTCAGGCTCTGCGCGCGGGTTGGGAATTTTCTCGACCAGCTGCAGCCACAAGGCGCCCACGATCCCGTCGGACTCGGCCACCCAACACTTCCAGAGACTGCCGTCGTCGAGATGTGCGGTCATCCATGCGGAGCATCGCTCAACGAATTCGGACTCAGGTTCGGTCGCAATGCCGGTGCTCGATCGAAAGTCGTAGCGCAGTTGGGCCAGCGCCGCGGCGTCAGATTGTGTAGCCAGACGAAGGTTCACGTCACACATCTTCAAGCACGCATTAAGCTCCGGAGGAGCAGAACGTTTATAGCAATCCTGATGATAAAACCAGTCAAAGCTCCGTAGGAGCGAAACATGAACTCCGGCGAGGTTGCGAAAATTTGCTCATTGCTCCGCAAAGGGTCAGTCACAAACCTTCATTTCAGCGTTATGGTTCGCGAAAGCTGTCCTGTCTTCATGTCCCAGAACTTTATTGTCTGGTCCACACTGCCGGTTAAGAGATATCGATAGATCTACAAACGGCCGTTAGGCCCGGCATATTTGTAGAAACCCATTCCCCCCTTTTTTAGAAAGGCCAGTAGGGCCGACATTCTCGTATGGTCAATCGATGAAGTTTGGAATGTCTCGCTCCTTTATGTGTCGGCCCTACGGGCCTTGCAAATATCCTTCTCTGTCGGTTTCTACAAATATGCCGGGCCTAACGGCCCTCAGCATTCTTCCGCGGAAGTTTCTCATTGCGCATTGCCGCCTGATAAATAAATGACGCAGCGATGACCGCTGACTGCTTGAGGTCGTCCTGGAGCACATGCTCGTATACATCCATGTTGGTATGCGCGGTGCGAGGATTGTTTTCCATGAAGTCGCGGATGAATTGAAACCCCGGCAGGCCAACTTCATCGAAAGAATTGTGATCGGTCGAGTAGATGCCGGAGCTGGTGAGCGTCTCTGCGCCCATTTCTTTGAAAGGCGCCAGCCATGCACTAAAGACTGGCCGCACTGCTTCGTTTCCTTGTAGATAGACTCCGCGGATCTTTCCGGTGCCGTAATCCAGATTGAAGTAAGCAGAGAGTGTTTTGTACTCAGGTTTGAAGTCAAAGCGCGCCGGCGGGGCCACTCTTTTGGCAAAGTGGTTTGCCACGTAAGCTTGCGACCCGAAGGCGCCTTGCTCTTCCGCGCTCCATAAACCAATGCGCACCGTTCGCCTCGGTTTCAAGTTCAGCGTTTTGAAGAGACGCATCACTTCAAGAGCGACCGCAGCGCCCGCAGCATTGTCGGTTGCGCCCGTGGCGGTGTGCCAGGAATCAAGGCAACCGCCAATCATCACGACTTCTTCCCTTAGATCAGTTCCCGGAATCTCGGCGATCACGTTGTAGCCCATCGGATCTTGATCGTAAAAACGGGCGTTGATGTTTATCTCCAATTGCACCGGGAGACCTCGGCTGACCAGACGAATTATCCGATTGTATTGCTCGGCGGCGACGACAACCTGCGGCGGAATCTTTGGCGCGATAAGATCCCAGGGCCTTGGACGCCGTTCATCTGGCGTATCAAGCGGAACCGGCACTGTGGCCCCCGTCACGTAAACTGTTCCAGCATCGCCAAAGCCGGGCTCCAGGACCACCGCGACGCCTTCATCGATTAGCATCTGCCACTTCTTGTAGTTCAGTTCAGCGCGCGCCCGTCTTTCCGCACTCAACTGAAAGTTAGGCCGCTCTGATTCGAACTTCGCTTCGCTCAGCTTTCGCAGGTCTTCATCGCTGGTGCGTCGAGCGGGAGGCAGAAAGTTCGGTTCGACTTGCCGGCCAGGAGAGAAGAGAACGATCTTTCCTTTCAGCTTGCCTTTATATTTGGCCAAATCGGCCTCAGTCTTAACGTCGAAAAAGATCGTTTCGCCGCGCACCATTCCGTTGGTGGCGGGACTCCAGGCTTTCGGGTAGGCAATTAAGGAACTGAACGCCGGCGCGGTGACGTCGGCAGTAAATCCTTCGAGGGACCAACCGCGGCCGAACGGCCGGCCCCACGGTTCGAGCTGTCCGTTTGGGATTCCCCATTCACGCAATCTCTCGATCGCGTACTGCTGTGCTTTGCGTAAACCGGGCGACCCGGTCAGCCTCGGCCCAATCACGTCAGTCAGGTAACTGACGGTTTCCATGACTTGCGAATGCTGTAATTCCTCATTCTTGATCTTACTAATGACATCGATGTCGACTTTCTCTGCGGGCTGTTGAGGTTGAGCGCAAATAACCGGGGCAGTAATCGTGCCGGCGAGAAGGAGGATTAGTGACGATCTCAGGATGCAGCAGAGATCTGTCGAAGGAAGTCTCATCTTTACTCCGAGCTGGTGAATTGTTCGATCAGAGATTAGACGACGATGTTGAGTGGTTCTTCCAATAATTTTGAGATGGCAAGCTTTCGGGCTTTGCCCTGGAGCTTTCGGAGCGTAGATCAGCTGCGTAGCAGCGGCAGAGTTAAGCCCAAGGCGAGGCCTTGCGAGCCTTGGGCAATGGTTCATGGATTCGGCGAGCCGCGAAGCGGACAGAGAATTCAGTAAACAGGAGTCCCCCTTTTTACCAGTTATCGCTGTCGCCCATTCGGGGCTTGAGTATCTTAGATGGCGGTTGACCCAAGGCTCGCAAAGCCTCGCCCTGGGCTTAACTCTGATCGCTGCTACGCAGCTAAGGCTTGGCCGGATTACTGACTTTTCCGCTCAAACCACGATTGGCGAGAATCTTCACTTCCACCCGACGGTTTTGCGCACGTCCGGCCGAGGTTGAATTATCAGCGACTGCGTCAGACTTTCCGTAACCCATCGGAGTAATAAAGCGCCGTGCTGGAATCTTATGTTTGACCGTCAGGTACTCGACGACTGATTCCGCGCGATCCCTGCTCAGACGCATGTTCTTGGTCTCGCCGCCTGTTGAATCGGTGTGTCCCGAAATCTCAATCATGTAACCACTCGACGCGAGCGCCTTGGTCGCAAATTCGTCGAGTTGCTGTTTGGCTTCGGGAGAAAGCACCGCGCTGTTTGTTCTGAAAGTAACGGACACACTCTGTTGCACGTCGTATTCGTCGAGAGCAGTCACGCGATCGTTAACAGCGGCCACCTGTTGTCGCGCTTCCTGGGCCACGGCGTAGAGCTCGTCCATCTGGTTGGCAATCTTCTTCTGGTTCTCTTCAACCGGACCGACGCGTGTGTCTGAAGTAATTGCCGCGCGCATGTCTGATTCGTTAAAGCGGATTTTGTCTGCGACTAACTCGCCCTGTGCATCACCGCGGCCTTCAACTTCCACAATCAAACCTCGCAGGAGGTCCGTGACGGGATATTTTTTGCCACCCCGAAGGAATCCGCCATTGGTCTTGATGCTCGTATCGTCCGTGATTCTGACCATATAGTCCGTGCGGGTGCGGTCGCGAATCGTAAAAGTGTCAGCGTTGCGCTCAATGACTACACCCTGAAACTTCATTTTGGCGCCGCTGGGGACCGGCCTGAAAGTAGGTGCTGCGCCAGAACTGGTCTGACTGCTCGAAACTTGCGCTGTCGCTAACGAAGCTGTTGCTAAGATCAAAGTCAGGCCACAAACGAAACTAAGCGATCGATTCTTAATGCTCATTACTAAAACTCCTTTAAGTCAAAATTGGGTCGGCTCAACACACTTCCACCGGTGTCGGCGTCGGGAAAAAGTTTTGGGGAAGAGAGATTAAGAGCCTAACGAACGAAAATTCAAAAATCAACGAATCGTGAGGATTTTCCTGGTTATAGTTTTGTTGCGATGGTCACTGGGTACGTACGCCTCTGGCGGGCTAACCAGGTTCTTCCACAGTCCTGGGCCAATCTTCCCGGAGGAGTCGCGACAGCGCGCGATCTGCAAGTAGTTTGCCGGCGGTCTGACAGGTTGGGCAGTAATTTGTTTCGTTGGCTGCGTAGCGAATGCGCTGAATTGCTGTGCCGCAACGCGGACACGGCTCTTTGTAGCGGCCGTGGGTCGCCATGTTTTGACGAAACGCAGTCACCTTTTCCGGAAAGCCTTCACCTGTTTCATCCCGCAGACGCTCTACCCATTCAGTCAAAGTGTCCCGAGTCGCTGCGTGTAATCGCACAATTTCTTCATCACTGAGTTTGTGTGTCAGCTTCACCGGAGAGAGTTGAGCTTGCCAGAGGATTTCGTCTGAATAGGCATTGCCGATGCCACTGAAAAGACGTGGGTCAGTCAACGAGCGCTTCAAAGTGTGATTCTCAGACTTAAGGATCCGGGTGAAGTGGTCGAGATCGATGAACTTGCCGAGCCCTCCCTCACGGCCGGTCTTCCGCCCCGTGAATAGTTCGACGCCGCCGCGATCGAGCGAACTGAGACCGGCGTTCCCGGTAACCACGTGCAAAGAAGCGCGTCGTTGAGTCCCCGCTTCAGTCAAAGAGAGGCTCCCATTGTCGAAGAGAAAGAGGGCGAGTTGCGCTTTGAATTTTGATGAACTACGCGCGCTGAAAGCTTTTCGCGTTTCTTCTTTCCAATGCAGTCGCCCGGCAATCATTAAATGAATTGCCAGCCATGTTTCATCTTCGAACCCTATGCAGATCCGTTTGCCGAGGCGTCGCAGTTCAACGCCTGTCCTTCCTTCGACACTCGCGATCGGCGGCGTCGCGGTTCTCAGGAGAAACGGCGAGGTGATCTGAACTTTCTCGAGATTGTGCCCCAGAATCCGGCGCTCAAGCGCTTCCAGGTAGACGATGATATCCGGAAGTTCAGGCATTTCGAACCAGATTACCCCGAATTTTGCTCAGGGTAAAAATGATCGAAGATTGCAATAAATTCGGATAAAAATCCCTTGTCACGTACTACGGCGTGTGATAGTTTCCGTTGCGTATTCTTTGGCTCTTGCTCGTAACCAGAAATTACGGACTGCTTTAGATTCCCCCTCCAGATGCGGGCAAGTTTCTTCGTCATGACTAGTTCAGCAGTCCCTTAAACAAATCGAGAAGGAGACTTAAAGATGAAAGTTGCGAAACTGTTGGTCGCACTGTCGGGAACGCTTGTTCTGATCGCTATTCTTGTCCTTCCGCAAATCATTGAGGCCAGACGCGCACGCGCAGCAATGGCTCCATCGCCTAACGTCGTTCAGGGCCAGTCAAATGTTACTGTCGGGACGTCTGTGCGTAACGACAGGTCGGAGAACCTGCGTGACATGAAGCAGTTGCCAATCGCGAAAAAAGGTGAACGCGAGGCCAATAAGAATCCAAAGGTTCCCCGTGGTAAGCACGTCGACGTCGAAGACCCCGTCGTCCAGTCCAGCGCAGCGCCCTCGGTGAACATGCCGGGCACGCTGAACAACTTTGACGGAATTCCATTTCCTGGTGTCGCATGCAACTGCGCGCCTCCCGACACAAACGGCGAAGTTGGCGCTACGCAATATATGCAGATCGCCAACGAAGGTTACCAGGTGTTTGATAAGGTAACCGGGACGTCCCTTCTTGGTCCAGCCGGTATTCAGACGGTTTGGCAGGGCTTCGGCGGCGTCTGCGAAACCAGCGGCAGTGGCGATCCGGTCGTCCTTTACGATCAGATTGCCGATCGTTGGGTCATCAGCCAGTTCGCCGGCGCCAGCGTGCCGACCGACGAGTGCGTGGCTGTATCAACAACCGGCGATGCGACTGGTTCTTACTTTCGCTATGACTTTCACCTCGGATCGAACTTTTTTGATTACCCGCACTTGAGTGTTTGGCCGGATGCTTACTACATGAGCATGAACGTATTTAATTCGTCCGGCACTGCATTCCTGGGCCCGCAACCCTTCGCTTTCGATCGATCGAAGATGTTGGTCGGTTTGCCGGCGACCTTCATCACCACCGGCATTACCGGCGGCTCTGGTGAAGAAGTTTACCTGCCGGCAGATCTGGACGGCTCGACGTTGCCACCCGCCGGAGCGCCCGCGAGCTTCGTAGAGTTTCCGGGCGGAGGTTCGTATCGAACTTTCCATTTCCACGTTGATTTCGCTACGCCGGCAAATTCGACGTTCACATTATTTGGCAGCCCGGCAGCAGCCGGATTTACGCTGTTATGTTCGGGCACGCGATCGTGCGTACCGCAATCCGGCACCACGTCGCGGCTGGATGGCATTGGGGATCGACTGATGTTCAGATTGGCCTATCGTAACTTTGGCGATCACGAATCCGTCGTGGGGAATTACTCAGTGAGTTCCGGATCAGTTTCCGGAATACGCTGGTTTGAGTTGCGTAACGTGACCGCCGGGCCCGTCAGTGTTTTCCAGCAGAGCACTTATCAACCTGACTCGACCTGGCGCTGGATGGGCAGCGCGGCGATGGACCAGGATGGAAACCTCGCGATCGGATACAGCGCTTCGAGCAGCACGATCTTTCCGCAAATTCGATATGCTGGCCGGCTGGCCAGTGATCCGCTCAACACACTGGCCCAGGGCGAGGCGACACTTTTCTCAGGCACCGGTAGTCAGACCGGAACCAGCAGTCGTTGGGGTGACTACAGCGATCTAACGGTAGATCCGGTGGATGACTGCACTTTCTGGTACACGACCGAATACTATCCGACTACCAGTCAGTTCAATTGGCGCACGCGAATTGGATCGTTCAAGTTCCCGGGATGCGGTGGCTCGCCGACTCCGACACCCACTCCGACGCCAAGTGCGACGCCGACACCAACTCCGACACCGACTCCGCCGCTGACGCCGGCAGCGCCGAGTAATCTGACCGCGACGGCAGCTTCGGCCAGTCAAATCAATTTGGCCTGGACGGATAATTCCGACAACGAGACTGGTTTCAAGATCGAACGTTGCCAGGGCAATAACTGCACAAACTTTGCAGAGATAGCCCAGGTCGGCGCGAATGTCACCAGTTTCCCGAACACGGGACTTACGCGAAACACCTGGTACCGCTATCGGGTACGCGCTTTCAATGTCAGTGGGAATTCGGCTTACTCGAACATTGCCTCTGATAAGACGTCGCCGCACTGATCTTCGACGACGAGACTCGAAAAATAAGAAGGCGGATCCGAAATGGATCCGCCTTTCTTTTATTTGAAGCTTGGAAGTTCCGAGTTTTAACTTGAAGGCCCTGGAAGACAGTAAACCAGTCGCAGCGGCCTAATCATAGCTTCTCGACACTAGACGTGAGCCGTCAGCGAGTCTCGATTCATCGGGACCACCAGAGTTTCGCGGCTCGCCGACTCAAACGAACCATTGCCCAAGGATCGGAAAGCCTCACCTTGGGCTTAACTATGCCGCTGCTGCGCAGTTGATCTCTCGGTACGCCGATACCGGTGAATTAAGTCTGTGAACCCTCTCCCAAAGCGAGAGGAGTCAAACTGTACCACTACCTGGATCTCCAAACATCCTTACGACTTCTGCTTTGCGTGCCAGGCGGCGAGCACGGCTGCTTCTCGCTCAGGAGCAATTCCCGCGCGCGTCTTCGCTTGTCTTTCGGCTGGTTGTTTCTTGAACCATTCGAGCGTGGCTTGAGCGGTATCAGCGACCGAACGATAGGTCAGTCCTTTGCTTTGTGCTTTCTTAACACTGATTTGTGAGAAGCCGGTCTGCGAGCCACGCGGTGCGACCCACACAGGCATATCCGACCAGGCCCGAACCTTTTGGCTGGAGAGAAAATCCGCGTCAACCCAGGTGAATTGCGCGTTCGACTTAACGGCAGTTTTAATGTCGTCGAGCATCTTGCCCATCGTCAATTTGTAATCCGGACCCGTCGCATTGAAGATTCCGGTCGTACCTTGTTCGACCATGCGAATCGTCCATTCGGCCAGGTCTCGAGCGTCAATGAATTGAACACCGTCTTTCGGTGTGCCGGGCGCCATGACTTCGCCGCCGCGGTCAATGCGCACCGGCCAATAGGTGAAGCGGTCCGATTCGTCGCCGGGGCCAACGATTAATCCCGGCCGGATGATTAAGGCCTTGTTCGGAAACTGTTTTTCGGCTTCTTTTTCCGACTGCACCTTCAGCGGTCCGTAAAGAGCCAGGTTCGCGCGCAGAGTTGCCTGCGTCTCTTTCATCGCGTCCGGCCCGTCGTACGGGGCCAGCGGTCCACTCTCATCCATTCCGGGTTGGCTGTTATCTGAATAAACCGAGATCGTCGAAATGAACACGTAACGATCGACATTGCCTTTGAGAATTTGTGCTACGTCGCGAACCCACACCGGGAGCGACGTGGGATTATCAATGCAGACGTCCCACTTTCGACCCTTGAGCGCATCGAGCTGGCCGTTGCGATCGCCGATGAGCTGTTCGGCCTCCTTGGGCAATTCGCCGGGATGCGTACGCCCGCGATTGAACACCGTCACTTTATGTCCGCGGCTCAGTGCGTACTTAACCTGGAACGGTCCGGTAAAGCCCGTGCCGCCGAGAATCAGAATGTTCAAAGGCTTTGGCGCGCGGCCGATTAATCCCGCGGATTCCGCCAAGGCAGACACGCTTGGCACCATTCCCAGGCCCACGCTACCACCGGCCATTGCGGATAATTTCAAGAAGGTTCGTCTGTTTGTCGTCATCTCTACTCTCCCAATCAGAGCTGCTCGTTAATTTGTTTGGTTACGCGCAACATTTGATCTTTGTTTCAGAAGCAAATCGTGGACTGGAGCGCAAGCGTCTCGCTGGCATGGTCCTGGCAACCAGACGGTGGCGCTCCAGTATGAAACCGCGTTCAGGCTAATCTCTCATGACCATCGCTAATCCGAAAATGCAGAAAATAAGTCCGACGACATTTCGCCAGGACAGATGATCTTTGAAAACCAGAATCCCAATAGGAATCAGGACGATGGCTGCGGCGGCGTTAGTGGCGACAGCCGCCATGCTGATTTTCCATCCCGCTCGGTAGGCCAATAAAAAACCCAGTTCAATCAGGGCGGCGGCTGCACCCAAAGTAAAGACCGCCCAGTTCGAAAGCTTTATCGATTCGATGAGGTTCTTCTTTCCGGGGTAACCAACGGCGCACACTACGCAAAGCGCAATTCCGATAACGTACGCGAGGATGATCACCAGAAATGGATTCATCCCCGCCGGAACGGACTTTTGCGAAAGGTGATAAAGGACCATTCCCACGACCGTCAGGCCAAAAGAAAAATAGAAGCCGCTCATGTTTTAGCCACGCAAGTTGAGTTGGAATCGCGAGCAGAGTTTAGTTGAGGTCTGAGGTTTACTCAATTAGAGCCCGGCAGCTTTTCGCCGCGTAGCGGCGTTATTAATTTAGCCCGGCCTTTCACGCGCCTCAATGTATTTGAACCACTGCGGGAATGGCTCTGCCACTCTGATGCGCGGCAAGTCTCTGACTTGCCGATACCTGGCCCATCTAGTCTAGCGGGTCTTTGATCGTGGCGGGTCGAAGACCCGATGAAAAAAAAGAAAGGTTCGCAGCCGGCAGTCGCAGACTTGCCGCGCAACGAAGTGGCAGAGCCATTTCAGCGCAGCGAGGTTCTTGAGACCCACTGCCAAATTCAACTGTCACCTTGTGAAGCAAATCTTCTAAATTTTGAGTCATTCTTGGCGAAGGTCGTTCAGAAGAGTTTTTGCTGGTGACCCTTGCCCACAAAAAACTGTCCGCGTCGTTTATCATCGGGCACGGTTCGTCCGTTGAGGGAAGTTGAAATCGCTCGCTCGTGCGCGATGACGGCATCGAAATTCGCATCAGGCTGGAGACGATTCTCAACTGAACGCGCAAAACGTTCGAGCCGGCGTAACGCTTCCAGCTTCTCCTTTCCGAAGTTCACCCGGTCGCCGCTCCCAGTACTGACCTTGGCCAAATCAAGTGACCTGCGCAGAAAGTTCAGCGACTCGTCGTAGGTTTTCAGAGGGACCGGAAACGGGTGGCCATCCTTCCCACCGTGCGCGAATGAGAACCGCGCGGGATCGTCAAAACGGCTAGCCGCGCCGTGAATGACTTCAGCTACCAGGGCCAGCGATTGCAAAGTACGCGGCCCAAGTTTCTCGAGCAGCAACAACTCAGCAAAGTCGTGAAGATTTCGTTCGTAAGCAACCGCGAGCACCGCACCCAGTCTTTTCAGATCGACGTCTGCGGCCCGGACCTCGTGACGAGCGGGCAGGCGCAAATACCGTCCGGCTGCGACGTGCCGTATGTTTGAAACATCAGCGGAGAACAGCGCTGCGCTCACGGACGCGGCGCCAAGTATCTTCTCCGGCCGCTCGCGGGAGATTTCCAGCATCGCGATCTGTGCCGGTCGGGCTTTTGAATCAACCAGGTTCATGATCGTTCCCTGGTGTTGTCCGACGATGGCGGTGTGCGGCTCCGCCACGAAATCTTTCACTGATGCTGAGTGCCAGTGATAGCGCCGAGCCATGCCGGTCTGATCGTTTAATCCCTGCTGGACGACGGCCCATGCTCCGTCCGCCGCAACCACAAAGCTGTGCAGATAAATTTGAAAACCGTCGGCGATGGCGTTGTTGTCGATTCGCGCGGTCAGACGACTGGTGCGCACCAGCCTGTCGCCGTCAAAGCCACGCCGATTAGAGATCTCTCGCAACTCGTTGGGCGTGTTGCGGGAAAACCTGCCGCGCCCACCGCAAATGTACAAACCCAACTCGTCGGCTCGGTCCGCGAGGCCGCGTTTCAAAGCTCCCATCACTGAAGTAGTAATCCCGGAAGAATGCCAGTCCATTCCCATGACCGCGCCAAACGCCTGAAACCAGAATGGATCGCTGAGTCGTGAGAGAAATGCCGAAGTACCGTAGTCGTAAATAATCGCTTCGGTAATCGCGGTGCCCAGTGTGGCCATTCGCTGCGACAACCATTCAGGCACACGTCCACCGTGGAGGGGAAGGTCAGCGATCCCGGAGCGTTTCATGAGTGGGATTATATCCCACGGAAGGGCTGGGGGCGAGCCGGCCGGCGCTAAACCCGTCGACCGGTTATTAGTTGGATAACGAGAATGATCAGCGCGATCACGAGAATTAAGTGGATCAGGCTGCCACCGACGTGGGTAAGAAAACCAAGCAGCCACAAAATGACTAGAATTACCAGAATCGTCCAAAGCATATTGTTCTCCTTAATTTTATTAGCAGAGTCTGAAGCCAGTTAAGAGTGAGGGCGGGAACTCGCCGCGACGAGTTGCTAATCGCCCTCCCCTTTCTGGATTCTGAAAACTGTCGGCGATTCGCATGCCAAGTTTTTCGTTGGCCTGATAATTGCCAAACCAAACGCGAATCAAGAGGCGTCGGATGCTTATCAAACAGATTGCGATTCAGAACGTACGCGGCGCGCCAGACAACGATTGGTTTTGATACGTGGAAAGAGAAACCTGGGGCGAGGAATTGGTAAGCACCGTAGGCTTCGTGGTTTCGGACCTAACAAAGTAGCACCGCAAGTTTGAGGACGGGCGGTCAGTTTTGTCTAAACGGTAACAGTTTTGTGGCGTCTGTCTTAAATGTACGTCGCGGTACAGATAAATAAGTGGCCTCAAGAATACATTCACGACAACACGATCCCGACAGCAAGGGAAGAGCAGGGTGTGATTCAATTCAGGGGAGAATCACGCCCTGCTTCATTAATGACCCTCTTGCTTCCTGTATTAATTTCCCAGGCAAGTCAACAATCCGAATAGCTCAGAAAACTCTTCACATAGAGATGGAGGAACGTCAATGAAATGCCATGAAGTCATCACTGAGAATCCTATCTTTTGTTTGCCGGAGGACGACGCCGGTCAGGCAGCCCGCCTGATGAGGCGCGAGCACATCGGTTCTATCCCGGTGGTAACCGACGAGGTCAGACGAGAGCTGATTGGGGTAGTTTCGGCCCGCGACCTTGCGCTTAAAGTTATCGGCGAGTCGCGCGACGCCAGCCGTACCAGCGTGTACGAAGTGATGACGAGCACCGTGTTCGCTTGCCGGGATGACGATGATGTTGTCAGCGCAGTCATGGCTATGGAGGAGCATGACATTCATCGGGTGCCGATCGTGAATTATTCCGGTCGCCTGGTCGGCATAGTCTCGCGCGAAGACGTTTGTATTAACGTGCCTTCGCGAACTCCAGTCGTGCGAACTCTTTGGCAGGCAGCCTGATGATGTACCGCAGACTGTCCAGTCTGCGGAATTTTGGCAATGCCCCAGCAGGGAAGCAGACTCGACAGTCTGCTTTACATTTTCCGCAATGGTACAGCCTGCGGCAACGTCGCCTCAGTGGCCGCGTCTTTTCTGATCGCCGCGATCTCCCTGTCCCGGCGGCACCTTCGTCTTTGCATGGTGACGGACGTCCTCGGATAGCGAGCGGCCTACGTCGACGACTTCTTCAAAGCGGCCCTGGTCATCCCTGCGCACAAAACGCTTGTCGCGTCCCGTATCAATCAATTCACGTTTTCCGTTCTCCTTTTTTGCCATCGTTAATCCCTCCCACATCGAATTCAGTGTAGCAACGGCGAACACCTCGAGCAGAAGTGTCCGCGAACGATCCATTTCGTGCCGGGAATGCAGATCTAAACTTGAAGGTTCGCAATCAGAGTGCCGCCGCTTCAATGCGTGAGCGACGAAATTGATTGAGGCGGAGAAACCGTGCGTCCGGTTTGATCGAGATACGCGCGCACTTTCGGCGGCACGTGCCGACGCAGCAGAGCGTTGCGCGCTTGCCACTGGTCCGCAGCGGTCATTTCGACGAGGAAGCGGAGTTCCTTTGCTTCGAGGATCGCAATGGGGACACCGTCGCGATAGAGCACGCGATTGGAAGCCGCAGGAGACAGACGTCCGACGGGAATAACAATACCCAGGAGGTTGAGCGGATCAGCAGCGCTGACTGAGATCAGCGATCCTTCCGCGGTCGTGCGGCGAACCGATCGCAGTAGTTGCACGGCTTCAGAGGTCGCGAATTGTTCACCTGAGAATCCACCGACAAAGCGGCCGCCGCGTACCTCTCCCCGCGCTTCCAGACGGCGCAAGACGCGCAGAAGATCGCGCCAGGGAATCGATATCGATTCGCGGTCGAGCAGCTTCCGGAAAATCACTCCATAGCGTGTGAGCAACCTCTGCGCAACCGCTTCAATCCTCTCTCGATCGACGGGCGCATTCGCGTTGAGGGGCGCAGTCTCCGGCGCTTCACGACGCAGACGAACCCAACGCCCGGCATCGTCCATGCTGTAAACCTGTTTCTTTCTTCGGCGACGCATTTCGACCTGGCGGTGAGTCGGCTTACTCAAAGGAGTTATCAACGCGCGCAAACCTGTGAAACTGTCAGCGGTTACGAGACCGCGGAAAACTAGTTCTCCCAGTGCTTCTTCCACCATGCTCGATAGCAAGTCGGTGCCGGACACGATGTCATTGAAGAACGATGCGCCATGCTCTTTCAGGTAGTCATAAACGATTGCCGTGTTGGTGCTGAGCTGTGAACCGTTCGATTCCGCCGGCAGTGGAAAGGCTCGATTCCACGTCTGGATGTTCTTTCGATTCAGCAGCACGATCGGCGTACTGCGCACCGGCGCAGAGCTGCTCGTCTTTTCCGCCGAGAGGCGAGGCGGCGACAGACGCAGCCACGTCAGTTTGCCGGAGAGACAAAGCGCGTCGAGCCAGGCCGGATCATAATCGCTGACCCGTGCCGGGAGGATTTCTGATTCCCATGAACCTGCAGGCGCCTCAAACCCTTCTAGTTGATCCAGAATCGCGGCCACACTCTGCGGGCCTTCGACTTTGTGATCGGGCGCAACCTTCTGCCAGACGAAAAGAAAACGCATGAAGTCGGCAGCTGACACCGGCTCGATCTCTTTGCGCAAACGATTAAGAGTGTAGCGATGAATTCGCGCGAGCAGACGGCGCGAGCACCACTCAACCGGTACCCGAGCGTCCTCGCTCGCAGCAGGCGAGGCCTGCGCACCGTTAGGCGTGAACTGCCCCTGCATCGCAAAGCCTTCGCCTTCCAACTTTGCGAGTGCAGCTTCTATCTGGTTAGTCGGAAGTGAAAATGATTCCGCCAGCGCCGGAACTGTGACTGGCCCAAGCCCCTCGAGCCTGCCGCGCACGATCTCAACCAAAGCGTCCGCAAAGTTCCACTCTTCATTTGCGTAGTTCGCCGGCGGATCGATTTGCGGATTCAACGTGGCTTTTGGATGGATTGCCCGAAGATGGTTGAGCCGTTCCGCGGCTACCCACAAAGCACGCTTAACCGCAGAGGATCCAGAGTTCGTCGCAGAGAGACTGTTTTCCTCTGCGGTACTCTGCGCAAACCTCTCTGTCCTCTGCGGTTCAAAATCAGCAGTGGGCGCGACAGGATCCAACACACTCGCTCTTCGTTCCGTTACCAACTCATCAAACAATCCTTGCCAATTATTCCGTTGCCCCTCTTCACTTGTGATGAATCCAAGTTGCATCAACGCGTCATGCAGCTCATCAGCGTTCTCGGCTTGTGGCCAGGCCTCTTCACGCACGCGATCGATCGCCGCCTGATCGAGTTTTCCCAAGTCCGCCGCCGTTTCAGCATCGAGGAAACGGCGATTCATCACTGCGAGGGTGCGCCGTTCTTCGGCTGGCGCATCGTCCAGGAACGCATAAGGTTTAGCTGTCAGGATTTCCTGAGCGAGTGGCGAAGGCTCAGTCATTTCGCGCGCAATCAGCCGGCGCTCGCCGCGCTCGATCGATCGCAGCAAAGCCTCGAGCCCGCGAATGTCCATGGCCTCTTCCAGACAATCGCGGACTGTCTGCTCTACCAGCGGATGCGCCGGGACTTCGATGGGACCGGTCAGGTTTTCCCCGCAGGCGAGTTGATCGGGAAAGACCAATGCCAGCAAATCTTCGGCAGCCATCCGTTGTAGCTGTGGGGCAACCTTGCCGCCGCTGCGCCACCGTGGAATCGCCAGCGCCCGGGTCGCATTCCATCTCCAGCGAATATTAAACATCGGCGCGTCGAGCAGTGCCTGCGTCAACAAGTCGCAGACACTCTTCGAATTCAAATAGCTGAAAATCGTGTCGAGCGGGAAACTGTGCGTTGGTCCGAGCGAGAGCACGATCGAGTCTTCGGTGGCCGCAGCCTGCAACTCGAAATTGAAGGTGCGACAGAAGCGCTTGCGCAGCGCCAGGCCCCAGGCGCGATTCAAACGGCTGCCGAAGGGCGCGTGAATGACGACATGGGTGCTGCCGTTTTCATCAAAAAAGCGCTCGGCAACTATCTCTTCCTGCGTCGGCATTACGCCGAGCGCAAGTTTGGTCATCGCCAAATATTCAATTATTTGCTGGGCTGCGGCCTGAGTCAGACCCACTTCATTGGTCAAGAAGTCCAGCGCGCCTGAGTGGCACAGACTTAAGTCTGTGATTTCCTTTTCCGACGCTTGCGTTTCGCTTTCGTGAGAACACAGACTGAAGTCTGTGCCACTTTCAAGCTTCTCGGCGATTTCGTGCCGCAGTCGCGAGACCGATTGCGACAGTTCCTCAGAGCGTCCGGGTGCTTCGCCGAGCCAGAACGGAATCGAAGGCGGCTGACCATGCGCATCCAGCACGCGAACCTCGCCGGCGCCGACTCGTTTGATTTCATATGAGCTGTTGCCGAGTTGAAAGATGTCGCCGGCCAGACTTTCGATCGCGAAGTCCTCGTTGAGCGTGCCCACAAAAGTCTCTGACGGTTCAAGTATGACTCGATAGTCGGAGGTGTCCGGAATTGCGCCGCCATTGGTTATCGCCGACAAACGCGCGCCGCGCCGCCCGCGCAAGCGTCGATTGACGGCATCGTGATGCAGGTAAGTGCCACGGCGACCGCGACGCGTGGTGAAGCCTTCCGACAACATGCGGATGACTTCGTCGAACTTCTCACGCTTAAGATTTCGAAATGGATAGGCGCCGCGGACCATTTCAAACAGAGCGTCTTCGGTCCATTCTTCCGGCGCGACGGCGGCGACAATTTGCTGCGCCATGATGTCGAGCGGTTGTTCGGGAATTTCAAGATGATCCAGTTCACTCCGGCGAACCGCATCTATTAAGGCCGCGCACTCGACCAATTCGTCGCGAGACAAGGGAAAGACACGGCCTTTCGGAAAACCGCTGACAGTGTGGTTCGATCGGCCGATTCTTTGCAGCAGCGTGGAAATTGCCCTCGTCGATCCGATTTGAATCACCAAATCGACTGCGCCAATATCGATTCCTAATTCGAGTGAAGCCGTTGCAACCAACGCACTCAACTCGCCCGACTTCAAACGCTGTTCTGCCGCCAATCTTATTTCGCGCGCCAGACTGCCATGGTGCGCCGTGACGTTGTCATCGCCGATACGTTCACCAAGATGGCGCGCGACCCTTTCAGCCATCCGTCGCGTGTTCACAAAGACCAGCGTGGTCTTATGTTCGCGAATCAGCGTGGTAATCCGGTCGTAGATTTCCTCCCAGACTTCATTCGACATGAGCGACTCGAGCGGTGAGCTGGGAACTTCAATCGCGAGATCGAGTCTGCGCGTGTGCCCGGTATCGATAATTGTGCAACGCGGTGAGCCGTCCGGCTCGATGTTCTTTGTGCCGACCAGAAATCGCGCTACCTCTTCGATTGGTTTTTGCGTAGCCGACAACCCGATGCGGACGAGTGGGTGCGCAGGCGGCTGGCCTGCTCCAGCTTCACCCTGAACAGACCTGACCAGCGCTTCCAGTCTTTCAACCGACAACGACAGATGCGAGCCGCGCTTATCGTCAACCATCGCGTGGATCTCATCGACGATTAGTGTGCGCGTCGTGCTCAACATCCGTCTTCCACCTTCGCTGGTGAGAAGGATGTAAAGCGATTCGGGTGTGGTGACGATGATATGCGGCGGCTTTTTGGTCATGGCCGCGCGATCTTTCGCGGGAGTGTCGCCGGTGCGGACCAGAGTCCGGATCTCCGGGCTGCTGATTCCGTTCGCTTCGAGAATTTGTTGAATCCCGCTCAGCGGCTGCTGCAAATTTATTTGAATATCGTTGCTGAGAGCTTTCAACGGCGACACATAAACAACGTGAGTTTCGTCGCCGAGTTCGCCGGCGGTCGCTTTCCAAACCAGATCATCGATCGCAGACAGAAATGCTGCGAGCGTTTTGCCTGAACCGGTCGGCGCCGCAATTAGTGTGTGCTGGCCGTCTTTGATTGCCGGCCAGGCTTGCGCCTGCGGCTCAGTCGGAGCAGGGAAGTGCTTTAGGAACCATTCGCGCACCGCCGGATGGAATGTTTCAAGCGCTTTCATAAGAGGGCGGCCAGTGTACCATGAATGAAACAGCGTGTTAAGGGGAAAACTAGCAGGGTTACCTCAGGCCGGAATTGCGTCCCAGTGCCGAGCGCGAGCCACCATGTCATCGACCACCTCCGGCCAGTCGTGGAGTGTCGCAGCTTCGAAGTCACTTCCGTTTGGCCAGACTAATGTATGGACCTCGGGATCGATTCGAACCTGGTTGAAGAGTTTCAAATCGCGCAGCGGTCCGAACAATTCTCCGACAAGTACTGGCTTAAAATTGATAATTTGTTCCGTCTCATCATCGAATCTGATGCGCAGAGTGTAGGGTGAGATGATGTCGAATGACTGAACGCGATAGATGCCGTGCTGCATAAAACCTTGACTCCTTTACTTGAGCGGCTCGATGGGAAGAGGCCGTTGGCCTGCCTGCAATCGTTGCCAGTCTCTCGTCAATTCCTCCTGATGAAGTTTTGCCCATGCTTCGACTAGCCGGACTTGACGTCGCGGCATCGAGCCCTCAATCAGTTCAACCGGGTCAATGCTGAAAATGGCCATGCTTTCTTGATAGTAGGCATGAAAGTGCGGCGTGTGGTGGCGCGCGCCCACCTCCCAGTACATTCTGATAATTATTCCAAAGAAACGACTCAGTTCGGGCACGACCCATTTTACGCTAAACTGCCCGTCAGGATCATCAAGCGTAACAATGCCTAAAGCACATCGCGATTATCATCCGGCGAAACACACTCGCGCTACCGTCCAGGCAAAGACCACGCGCCGGCGCATCGAGATTCCCAAAAAAGTCGAGCAGGTTGAGCTAAAACTCTCGGGCAGGGAAGTAAGGCTCACCAACCTGAATAAGCTTTTCTGGCCGGAACTAAAAATCACCAAAAGGGATTTGCTCCAGTATTACGCGGATGTCTCACCATTGCTGCTGCCGCACCTGAAGGATCGCGCGATGGTGATGAAGCGTTATCCGAACGGCGCCGCGGGCGAATTCTTTTTCATGAAGCGCGCGCCTTCGCCGCGGCCGCCGTGGATCGAATTGTGTTCCATCCATCATGGCTCTGGGAATGTAATCGACTTTCCCATCATTCAGGATCTGCCGGCGTTGCTGTGGGTGATCAATCTCGGGTGCATCGATCTTAACCAATGGTACGCGCGCTGTGACGACGTCGATCGACCTGACTATCTTCATTTTGATCTCGATCCGGTTCCCGGCGCTAAGTTCGAACAGGTACTGGAAACCGCGCTCCGGGTGCGCGAGGCTTTGGATTCGTTGGGCATGACGTCTTACCCAAAAACCACCGGGTCCAAGGGCATTCATATTTACGTGCCCATCGTGCGGGGACCGACACAGAAACAGGTTTGGACGATTGCCAAAGAGATCGCGCACGTGCTGGCGTCAGCTCATCCGGAATTGATCACCGCGATTTACAAAGTCGCGAAGCGACCGAAGGGACGAGTGCTGGTCGATTACAATCAAAACGCCTGGGGCCGGACGTTGGCTTCAATCTATTCGATCAGGCCGACGCCGCGAGCGAGTGTTTCGACTCCGGTGATGTGGAAAGAGGTTGAGAAGGGAATCAAGATTGAAGACTTTCGGATCGACAATGTGCGCAAGCGATTTGAAAAGTTGGGCGACCTTTGGAAGCCGCTTTTGGATAATCGAAAACGGTTTGATCTAAAACCGTATTTGAAATAGCAGTGTCAGAAGCCCGACCGTGAGGGAGGGCAAGCCCTGCGATTAGGAGCCCTTGCTAACGCGCGGGCGTCTGACACGAAGATGCGCAGGTTGGACAACCTGCGCTACATGAAAATGCTGAACCTGGACCATCAATTCGACTACTGGAACCGAATGGGCCCGAGCAAGCCTTTCGGCCATCCGCTGAATCTCGATCGCCTCAGCCGGCATCTTTCACCGGGTACTCGAATTTTGGATCTGGGTTGCGGATACGGTCGCGCGTTGGGACTGCTGTTCGACCATGGGTACCGCAACTTGATTGGGTTCGACCCCGCGCCGGCGATGATCGCAATGGCGCGCGCTCGCTATCCGGCGATCGAGTTTAATGAGTTGAACTCAGCGCCCCGTCTTCCTCTTCCGGATAATTCGGTGGATGCGACTATTCTCTTCAGTGTTCTGACCTGCGTGCCGACAGACAAAGGCCAGCGGGGAATCGTTGACGAAGTCAGGCGCGTGCTCAGGCCGGGCGGTCTCCTTTATATAAGCGACCTGTGGCTGCAAACCGATGACCGAAATCGCGAACGGTATGCGCGAGACGAGCCAAAATACGGCATCTATGGAGTGTTTGATTTGCCCGAAGGCGTCACCGTTCGTCACCACGACCCGCGTTGGATTGAAGAGCTGACGCAAAACTTTGGGCGCGTTGCGCTCGATCCGGTTGATGTCGTGACGATGAATGGCAATTCCGCGAAGGCCTTTCAATGGTTTGGAGTGAAACAAGATTGAGAGTGCGAAAATCTCTGTTGCAGGGGTTAGTCATTTTGGCGTCGCTGCTTTCGGTGACCTTCTGCCGCGCGCAAGCCGTCGGTGCGCAAGTGTCTGAACCGGAATACACGAAGGAGTTGGTCACACTAATCACTGGCTTGCAGAAGAACCCCTGGCGTGGCTGGCCGGCAGGTACTGAAGTTACGGTCAAGTACATCGTCGAACGCGACGCCGCGGGAAAGCCGCTTGGAAAAGAGCAGCCCGACTTAGTATACAAAGTCACCGAGACGGACAAGCTTTTCGAAATCACTCAAGTCGTGAAGAGTAAACCCGTGATCACCGAGTTCTTCGTGAAGGACCAGGAAGGCCTGGCGGTCGCGTCTCGCCGAGTCACCGAACCAACCAGGACTGAACTGGAAATCGATGGTTTCAAGCTGGCTTGCCTTGTTTCTGAAATGGAATTCCGCGAGATTCCGGGCAGCAATCGCGTTACAAGAGAATGGGTGTTGGCCAGTCACCCGTCGATCGTTTTGCGGAAGGAAGTCAACGGCGAGGGTTGGCGTGTTACCTCCGCGCGAGTGAAGAAGACCGTCAGTGGCAAAGAGTTTTCGTGCGTAGAGATCAAGAAGTCTATGCGTTTCTATTCTTATTCTGATGGCCCCGGCGAGTCAGTGACGACACAATACCGTTGCCCGGGCGTGCCGGGTCATGTGGTTGAAGAGATCCAGGAATTTTTTAAGATTAGGAAAGAGCAGAGAAGTTCGACGCCATTTCAGGTGGTCCATCAGAAGGTGTCGGAGATAAAATTGCCCGCGTCGTCGCGATAGGCGGCACGGACGTCCCGCCCGTGAATCACGCAGACGCGCATGCCGCATTCAAATTGCGGCACGAGGTGGTGACCTAATTTCATCGTAATGTTTTTCTGTAGCCCAGGCGTTTACGCCTGGGTTAGAAACAGCGGGCGCTATTAAAGCCCATTAATGGGGCTTTTGAAACCACTACCTTTTGTTCCCCAGGCGTAAACGCCTGGGCTACGAAAAAGTTAAACAAATTGGGCACTACCCAGCACTACCTGTTGACAAGCAAGCTATGGCTCTTCCTCTAAAACAACCTTACCTCCCGATGGAAGCGAAGTCCGTCGAGAAACTTCCGGTCGGTGACGTCTGGCAATACGAGCCAAAGTGGGATGGCTTTCGCTGCGTCGCCTTTCGCGATGGCGACAAAGTCGATTTGCAATCCAAGAGTGGCCAACCGCTCGCGCGTTACTTTCCCGAGGTCGTTGAAGCGTTACTAAAACTCAAGCCAAAACAGTTCGTGATTGACGGCGAGATCGTCGTTCCCGTAAAAGGACGATTCTCTTTCGACGATCTTCTGATGCGAATTCATCCGGCCGCGAGTCGCATCAAAAAACTAGCGTCCGAAACTCCAGCGAAGCTGATCGTGTTCGATCTGCTGGTCGATGACCGCGGAAAGTCGATCGTTGATGAGACGCTCGGCGTCAGGCGAAAGAAGCTGGATGCGTTCGCGAAAAAGTATTTTGCGAAAAGCAAGTCAATCGAACTTTCGCCCTGCACGATGGATTTGAAGATTGCCAAAGATTGGTTAGCCGGCGCCGGCGTCGACCTCGACGGCGTGATCGCCAAGCGCACCGACATGCCGTATCAAACCGGCAATCGTCACGGCATGGTGAAAGTGAAACGCCTGCGCACCGCCGATTGTGTCGTCGGCGGATTTCGTTACGCCTCAGAAGGAAAACTTGTCGGCTCTCTGCTGCTTGGTTTGTATGACGAGAAAGGACTGCTGCATCACGTCGGCTTCAGCTCCAGTTTCAAAGCAGAAGAAAAACCCGCGCTCACCAAGAAGCTCGAAAAACTGATCAAGCCACCAGGCTTCACCGGCAACGCCCCCGGCGGCCCGAGCCGCTGGGCCACCGAGCGCTCCGCCGAATGGCAACCACTCGCGCCGAAACTTGTCTGCGAAGTTCGTTACGATCATTTTACCGGTGGGCGGTTTCGGCATGGGACTAAGTTTTTGAGATGGCGGCCGGATAAGAAGGCGGAGCAGTGCAGGTTTGAGCAAGTGAGTCAGAACCGCCTGCGGTAGCGGGCGGTTCATCTGGAGTCTTCGGGTCATGGGATCCATTAAGGCCAACCGCCCGCTACCGCAGGCGGTACTGACTTCATTGCAGCACAAAGTTGTAAGTAATTACTCCCTGAATCTTCACCGCCTGTCCATTCAAAACCGTTGGGGTGAAGCGCGCGCGCATGGCGGCCTCCTTAGCAGACGGTGACAGAATCGGATGGCCCGAAACGATTTGCGCGGAAACGACTTTTCCTTGCTCGTCCACCAGAATCTGAATATTCACTGGCCCCTGCAGACGCATCTGTTTCGCCATAGCCGGATATGCCGGTGGCGGCAGGCTAACAGCTTTTGACGTCAGCACGATTGATGTGACTCTCTCGGTTTTTGGCTTCACAACCGGTGGTTCGGGCGGCTTGCTGTCTGTGTCAACACGGACGACGGTTGGGGTGCTGCTACAGGTTACGCAGCCCGTCTTATCGCTGGGATCAAACGGTGGATCGACGTCGCGGCCGGTGATACGAACTGGTCCCGTTACCGGCTTAATGTCCGATGCCTGAATGCCGACGTCTCTTGGGACAAGTCGCGGGTCATTCGTTGGAGGGATCGCTTCTCGCCGCTCAGAGATTGTTATGTTCTTATCGACCGGCGCAGTCGCCGGCGTCGATCTGCGGACTACTGGTTGGTGACTGTCATGTACTGGTTTTGGCGCGGCGTTAACCTGTGGCACCCAACTCAACAATTCCAAACTGCTGGTTTGCGATTCAAGTTGGGCATCGTAGGCGTAGACGCTGGCGATGCCGGCAGCGAACAGAATTACCGAGTACGTGGCCACGGTGATGAGAAAGAACGAACTGCGACGCTTGAACTCGCGCGCGTGCGACGCAGACTCGATTAGATTGGTAAACATCTCTTGCTCCTCCTGTCTTGCCGGTGCCTTTACGGGTCGAAGAAGCTGGATGGTTAGACAACGAAGAGCGTGGTTTGTTCCGGGCGTTGCAGGAGCGCTCACTTAACACGTTCCCATTCACACCAGGCTTCAGCCTGGTGTTGAGCTTGTCAGAATCGCAAAGAACCGTTTTAACGGTTTCCCTCCGAACTAAAAGGCGCAAACCGTTAGAAACGGTTATGCCGCTTACTCTATGCCCCAAATTACTGGGCTGAAGCCCGCTGTGAATAGGAAGAGAAGAGCGGGATGACTACAAATATTTCGCCGTTACGCGGCTTAAACCTGTTGGTCTAACAAAACCTGCGGTCGCTTTGGACACTTTAGCCGGTTTCCATTACGATAGCGCCGCCTTTCAACCCTGCTTCGCGAACCGGAGGTATTCATGACCACCGCTACGGCCCCCCAGGAAGAGCTCAATCCATTTGAAATCGCCAAACAACAATTCGATCGCGCCGCGGATTATCTCGAATTGGACCAGTCTCTGCGCAACGTCCTGCGCAGCGCCAAGCGGCAACTGATTGTCTCGATTCCCGTAAGAATGGACGGCGGCGAGACGAAGGTTTTTGAAGGCTATCGCGTGCAGCACAACATCGCGCGGGGACCAGCCAAAGGCGGCATTCGCTATCATCCGAACGTAACCCTCGACGAAGTAAAAGCGCTGGCCTCATGGATGACCTGGAAGTGCGCTACGGTCGGCATACCTTATGGCGGCGGCAAAGGCGGCGTCGTTTGCGATCCCAAGAGCATGTCAAAAAATGAGCTCGAGCGACTGACACGAAGATACGCATTCGAGATTGCTCCAATCATCGGACCTGACCGGGACATTCCCGCGCCTGACGTCTATACCGATTCACAGACGATGGCCTGGATCATGGATACGTTATCCATGGTGCACGGTCACACTGAGCTGGGTGTAGTGACCGGAAAACCGCTTTCACTCGGCGGCTCGCAGGGACGTCACGAAGCTACGGCCCGCGGCGCGCTCTATGCATTACGCGAAGCCTGCAAGGTTCGCGGCGCGAGTATTAAAGATGCGCGGGTGGCGGTGCAGGGTTTTGGCAACGCCGGCTCGATCATTGCGCGTCTGGTCGCTCAGGACGGCGCCCGCGTGGTGGCTGCCTGCGATTCGAAGTGCGGCGTGTTTGCCGAAAACGGCCTGGATATTCACCGGGTGCTGAAACATAAGGAAGAGACCGGCTCGCTGCAAGGCATGACCGGAGTGAAAGAAATCGAGCCGAATGAAGTGCTGGAGGTTGAATGCGACATTCTCTGTCCGTCGGCGTTGGAAAATAGCATCACGGCGGCGAACGTGGGTAGGGTGAAGACGAAGATCATTGCGGAGCTGGCTAACGGCCCCACGACGCCTGCTGCCGATCGCGTATTGGAAGATCAGGGCGTCACGCTCATCCCGGATATTTTGGCTAATGCCGGTGGCGTGACGGTCAGTTATTACGAATGGGTGCAGGACCAATATTCATTCTTCTGGAGCGAGAAGCGGATCAATCAGACACTGGAAGACACGATGAGCGATGCCTATCAGAAAGTGCACACCACCGCCCATCGTTACGGGACGGACCTGCGCACCGGCGCTTATATTCTGGCAATCGATCGCGTGGCCGAAGCGACCAGAGTGCGCGGAATATTTCCGTAGTGAAAACGATCTTAGGACTCTGGTCTTTGGCCTTAGGATTGGCCCAAGCCCAAAGACCAAAAGCCAAAGATCAAAGTCCTAAGACGGGCTTTGGACGAATAGAATATGTCTGACCAAATCACCGTTTACGAAAAACCGACATGCACCAAATGCCGCGAGATGAATAAGTTTCTCGTTGAGCAAGGCGTCGACTTCAGCAAGGTTAACTATTACATCGAGCCTTTGAGCGAAGCGAAGCTGCGCGATCTGCTCAAGAAGATGAGCCTGAAACCGCGAGACATTCTGCGATCGAGCGAGCCCGTCTATCGCGAACTCGGTCTTGGCAAGAAAGATTTCAGCGACGATGAAATAATCGCGCTGATGGCTACCCATCCTGACTTGATTCAACGGCCTATTGTCGAGCGCGGTGAACGGGCGGTGTTGGGACGGCCTACTGAAAATGTGAAGGCGTTGTTGGATTAAGATCTTAATTCACGCGGGTGGTCGAGACCAGCTGCGGAGCAGCGGACAGAGTTAAGCCCAGGGTGAGGCTTTGCGAGCCTTGGGTAATGGCCAGTCAACGGTTGAGAGCCGCGAAGCGGCGACAGGGAATGAACGTGTCGTGCTGCTTACCCGTGATGTAAGGTCGATCACTTTAGATGGTTTGGTACCCAAGACTCGCAAAGCGTCGCCTTGGGCTTAACTCTGATCGCTGCTCCGCAGCTTGGCGAATGTGAGAGTGCGACTCTCATACGTTGAGATAACGCAAATTCCTAATTTGAGCGCTGTTCGGAGTCTGGAATGCCTATGAAGCGAATAATACTTCTGGTTGGTTTACTGTTGGCATCTATCCCTGCATCTGCTCAGCAGGTGCAGAAAGAAGTAACCAACCTCGGCGGTCACGCTCGCGCTTACTATCTGTTTATTCCCGACAAGCTCACAAAAGATCATCCGGCGCCGTTGCTCGTGTTGTTACATGGCTCCGGCCGCAACGGCGCTTCACTAATGGACAAATGGAAAGACCTCGCAAAAAAAGAGGGAATCGTTGTGGTTGCTCCCGACGCCCTCACTACTCAGGGTTGGGCGAGTCCTGTTGACGGGCCTGATTTCCTTCATGACCTGATAACCGAACTTCTGTCCAAATATCCGATTGACTCTCGACGGATATATCTGTTCGGTCATTCGGCCGGCGCCAGTTTCGCGCTCTACATGGCGCTCTACGAATCGGAATATTTTGCTGCTGCGGCGATTCACGCGGGCGCACTAACACCTCGGGACGGTCCGATTGTCGAGATGGCGAAACGCAGAATCCCAATTCATATTGCAGTCGGCACCGTCGATCGGTTTTTTCCTTTGACAGCTGTCCGGGCCACGCGCGACATGCTCAACAGTAACGGTTTCAATGCTCAACTGGTCGAAATGCCTGACCACGATCATTGGTATTACGACCTGGCGCCGAAGATCAATGCGACGGCGTGGACTTTTCTGAAAGAACAGAAGCTTGCGGATGAACCGCGATATCAGAAATACAACTTCAAATGAGCAAAGGTCCGAATACAATCTTTCTCTGCCAGTCGTGCGGCTTCGAATCACGCAAGTGGCTGGGCAAATGTCCCGAGTGCGGCGAATGGAATTCGCTGGTCGAAGAACGAGTCGTCAAAACCAAAAAAGGTTTAGCGAAAGGCGGCTTCCGTTTACGCGAAGCGAAAGCCATTGCCTACAACGAAATCGAGTCGCAGGACGATGCGCGCATCTCTTCCGGCGTGACGGAATTCGATCGCGTGCTCGGCGGCGGGATTGTTCCGGGCACGCTCGTTTTGCTGGGCGGCGATCCCGGAATCGGCAAGAGCACTTTGCTTTTGCAGGTCGCGGAGAAATTGAGCGCCTCAGGCGCAACCGTTCTCTACATTTCAGGTGAAGAGTCAGAGAAGCAAATCAAACTGCGCGGCGAGCGGTTGAGAATTGAAGCAGCGAGCCTGCTGCTCTTGCCGGAAACAAATCTCGAAAACATCCTGCGCGAAGTCGATCGCGTACAGCCTTCAGCAATCATCGTCGATTCAATTCAGACGACTTTTTCTTCTGACATCGAATCGGCGCCCGGCTCGATCTCGCAGATTCGTGAAGTCGCCGCTCAATTCCTCTTACTGGCCAAGACCCGCAGCATTCCGGTTTTTTTGATTGGCCACGTAACCAAGGAAGGATCGATTGCCGGGCCGCGCGCCTTGGAGCACATCGTCGATACAGTTTTGTATTTCGAAGGCGAGCGTCATCACAACCATCGCATCGTGCGCGCGACCAAGAACCGTTTCGGCGCCGCCAATGAAGTGGGTGTTTTCGAAATGACCAGCACAGGCTTGACGCCGGTCGCCAATCCATCACAGATGTTTTTGGCGGAGCGTCCGGCAGATGCGGCCGGCTCGGTAGTGACAGCTTGCGTCGAGGGAACACGGCCTATGCTGGTCGAGATTCAGGCCCTGGTGTCGAGCTCGAAATACGGAACGGGCCGGCGGATGACGCAGGGCGTCGATCAGAATCGAGTGGCGTTAATGATCGCGATGCTCGAGAAGCGTGCGGGCCTGCAACTTCTCGGTGATGACGTGTTCGTGAACATCGCGGGCGGGTTGGAAGTTGACGAGCCGGCCGTCGATCTCGGTTTAGTTACCGCAATCGCGTCGAGCTTTCGTAATCAACCAATCGATCCGCATACGGCCGTCTTTGGCGAAGTGGGATTGACGGGTGAAGTGCGAGGCGCGTCGCAGGCCTCCGTGCGCGCGCGCGAAGCGCAAGCGCTTGGCTTCAAAAAGATCGTAATGCCCGCGTCGAACACTTCGGGTTTGGAAAAATTATTAGGCTTGCGCGTCGTCGGGGTGCGTTCGGTTGACGAAGCGATCACAGAACTTTTCTAGGAAAATATCCACAGATTACACAGATTACACAGATTAGACAGAAAGTAGCAGAGGGGAACCAGGTCGCTTGATCTTGGGTTTTTTCAAATCTGTGTAATCTGTGGACAATAAAAGAAGGAGCCCAACCTAAAATGCCGAGATGTCTCCGCTCGTCTTTACTATCAATCATCGTTGCCACGCTGGTTGTCTTAACTGCAAGTTCAATCAACGGTCAACGCCGGCAACAAACTACCACGTCAACATCAGCGCCGGCTGACGCATTGAAAGTTCTTCAGTGGCGACAGATTGGCCCATTCCGTGGCGGGCGCGTGACGGCAGTAGCCGGCGTGGCCTCGCAGCCGATGGTTTATTACTTTGGCGGAACGGGCAGCGGCGTCTGGAAATCAACTGACGGCGGCATCAATTGGGAGCCGATCACCGATGGATCAGTCTTCGGCACCGGTTCAGTCGGGGCGATCGGTCTGTCTGATTCCGACGCAAACACTATTTACGTCGGTATGGGCGAGTCGCCCATTCGCGGCAACGTGTCGCATGGCGATGGAGTCTACAAATCGACTGACGGTGGGAAGACCTGGAAGCATGTCGGTCTCGAAGACACGCGACAGATTGCTCGGATTCGAGTGCATCCAAAGAATCCCGATCTGGTTTATGTCGCAGCGCTCGGCCACGTCTGGGGTCCGAACGATCAGCGCGGCATCTTCCGATCGAAAGATGGTGGAAAGACCTGGGAGAAAGTTTTTTCGCGCGGCAACAAAGCGGGCGCCATCGATTTGATCATGGATCCGACGAACCCGAATGTCCTCTACGCCGGCTTCTGGGAAGTTTATCGCAAGCCCTGGACGCTCGAGAGCGGCGGACCCGGCGGCGGCATTTTCAAATCAACTGACGGAGGCGACACCTGGACTGAGCTAACGCGCAATCCCGGATTGCCGCGAGGAGTCGTGGGCAAAATCGGCATCACGGTTTCGCCCGCCAATCCGGAGCGCGTCTGGGCCCTCGTCGAAGCTGAAGACGGCGGCGTGTTTCGTTCAGACAACGGTGGACGGACCTGGACCAAGACCAACGAGGCGCGGAACCTGCGTCAACGCGCCTGGTATTACACGCGCATCTACGCCGATCCGAAGAATGCCGAGACGGTTTACGTTTTGAACACCGGCTTCTATCGATCGAATGACGGTGGCCGGACGTTTACCGGCATCGGCGTGCCGCACGGCGACAATCATGATCTGTGGATTGCGCCGGACGATCCAAATCGCATGATCGAAAGCAACGACGGCGGCGCAAATGTTTCGTTCAATGGCGGCCGCAGTTGGAGTGAACAGGATCAACCAACGGCCCAGTTCTATCGCGTCGCGCTCGATAACGACTTTCCGTATCACATCTACGGCGCGCAGCAGGACAACTCGACTGTGCGCATCGCCAGTCGCACGACTGAAGGCGGAATTGGATTCAGCGACTGGTACGACGTCGGTGGTGGCGAGTCAGGATGGATTGCGCCTTCGCCGAAAGATTCGGAAATTGTTTTTGCCGGATCGTACGACGGCTTGACGACGCGTTACGATCATCGCACCGGCCAGTTGCGCGACGTGAATCCTTATCCGAACAATCCGATGGGTGGTGGCGCGAGTGAATCGAAGTATCGTTTCCAATGGAACTTTCCACTGGTGTTCTCGCCGCACGATCAGAACACGCTTTATGCGGCGGCGAACGTGCTTTTCAAGTCAACGAATGAAGGGCAGAGCTGGGAAATCATCAGTCCTGACCTGACCCGGAATGACAAGTCGAAGCAGGGACCTTCCGGCGGCCCGATAACCAAGGACAACACCAGCGTCGAGTACTACGACACGATTTTCACCGTGATGGAATCGCCGGTGCAGGCCGGAACGATTTGGACCGGCGCCGATGACGGAGTGGTTTCGGTAACCCGCGACGGCGGCAAGAACTGGGCCAACGTGACGCCGCCGAAAGACATCATGCCGGAATGGATTCAGATCAATTCGCTCGATGCCTCGCCGTTCGATGCCGGCACGGCTTACGTCGCGGCCACGATGTACAAGTACGACGACTACAAACCTTATCTTTACAAGACGAGCGACTTCGGTAAGACCTGGAAAAAGATTACGAACGGAATTCCTGATGGGGCCTTCACGCGGGTGATTCGCGAAGATCCAAACAAGCGTGGGCTGTTGTATGCGGGAACTGAGACGGGAATTTATCTTTCATTCGATGACGGCGCGAATTGGCAGTCAATGCAACTCAATCTTCCGCTTGTTCCGATCACTGACCTGGCAATTCACAAACGCGAAGCGGAATTGGTCGCGGCCACCCAGGGACGCGCGTTCTGGATCTTTGACGATTTGCCGACGTTGCATCAGATCATGGATGCCGGTGGTTTCAAAGCAGCCGCCGACACCAAACTATTCAAGCCGAAGGAAGCCTACCGCATGGCTGGCGGTGGCGGATTCAATCTGCCGCCGACGGCGACGATTGGCAAGAATCCTGCCGGCGGTGTCGTCGTTTACTACTCGCTGAAAGCAAAACCAACAACCGACCTGGTGATCGAATTTCTCGATCAGGGTGGGAAGTCGATTAATAAGTTCACGACGAGACTGCCGCGACCGGGCGGCGGTGGGCCAGGTCAGCCGGCCGCGGACCAGCCGCAGGCAGGCGGCGGAGAAGAAGGCGGATTTGGCGGCGGCGCGCCCGCGCGCGCCACGACCGACGTGGGCCTGAATCGTTTCGTTTGGGACATGCGCTATCCCGAAGCGACTCGATTTCCGGGAATGATTCTATGGGCCGGTCAAACTCAGGGCCCGCGCATTTCGCCGGGCAATTATCTGGTGAGACTGACCGTCGATGGCCAGACGCTGAGTCAGACCTTTGAGGTAAGACCCGATCCGCGTTTGTCGACAACCGCAGCGGACTACGCGAAACAACTCGATTTGTCTTTGAAAATTCGTGACAAGCTGACGGAAACGCACAACGCGATCATTCAAATTCGCGATGTGAAAAAGCAGGTCGATGATCTGCTGAAGCGGGTCGGGCCACAGTCAAAACCGATTGCTGACGCCGGGAATGGCTTGATCAAAAAACTGACCGAAGTCGAAGAGGCTTTGTATCAGACGAAGAACCAGAGCAGCCAGGATCCTCTGAACTTCCCGATTCGTCTGAACAATAAACTGGCGGCATTAATGGGTGTTGTTTCCAGATCAGAGACGCCGCCGAACGAACAATCGATCGCTGTGTTTGATGAATTGAACGGTCTGATCAACGCCCAGCTTCAGAAACTGGCCGCGATTATGAAGACTGACGTGCCCGCCTTTAATCAGTTGGTGAAGGACCAGAGCATCCCGGCGATTGTGGCGAAGCCGTAAAAAGACTGGAGCGCAACCGTCCCGGTTGCTTCTTTTAGTTCATAATACTGCAAGCGCGACGCTTGCG
>Ga0070703_10000091_pt1 | contig 45812 bp, 40 predicted proteins | sample KBSK5251metaG_FD_65453 | JGI IMG/M metagenome (GOLD analysis project Ga0070703, IMG submission 65453) | Corn, switchgrass and miscanthus rhizosphere microbial communities from Kellogg Biological Station, Michigan, USA - KBS K5-25-1 metaG | ecosystem: Host-associated > Plants > Roots >... | reverse complement strand
TGGTCACCGAAATAAAAGACTATAACAAGGAGGCCAATTAGGAATACGTAGCTGCAAGCGTTTCCAATAAGTTGCCATCGCAGGATCCGTTTCCGCGGTGCCGAACGAAAAAAGAAGCGAGTAATGATGTATTCAGTGAGCACCGACATCACGTACATGGGAATTGAAAGAACCGCGGCAGCAACGGGCACAATCCAAGGCGACTGTTCGCCGTAGGGCATTAGCCATGGACTCTGCACCGTGACCGCGTAAAGTTTTTGAAGTGGAGTCTCGAAGCCACGCGCTGAACCGAACGCAAGCAGTTCGATTAGTGCAAGAGCGAACCAGGTTATGGGAATTCCGAGCAACGTTGAAAACAAATTCGCAACTCCGGCGCCGATTAGCACGCGGCCGAATTGGGCGCGAAGAATTCGAAGCCCGACAACTGATTCGATGAGAACGACCGGAATGAAAGCGAGCCAGGCTGGCGGCCAATAGACCGCAATCATTGGAAGTCCGATGTCGAGGAGTAACACTGGGATACGATTAGCGCCCTAACGTCTGAGTTGACGCGGCGGCGCGAATCAAAGCACCCTCCGCCGTATCATTCTAGCTGAGAAACACGCTCCCGCCGCTCGCGTCCAACGATTTGTTGGGCGCCGCCTGGACAACGAGCAATTATTTTACGTCAATAGCATGCAGAAAATGGCATGACCTGCCGTAAGCATCCGTACAATACAAAACATTTACGTGCGTTACTTTCGCGGCGATTAAAGACGCCTTGTTTTCAGCGACCCAATCGTCAGCCTTTTTCTTTTCCTCGGTGAAGTCAAGTCGCGAGACATATTCGGCGCACCAATCCTTTGGTCCCGTAGGTGCGCCCCCCAAGATATATTCGCCACTGTAATGAGTGTAATTTGTTTTGACGTAGTCGAAGCAACTGAAATTGGAGGCAAGCATTTGCCGAAAGCTTTGTTCGAGTTCGTTTCGTGATAGTCGTGGGCTAGGTTTCGAGTTTGCCGGCGGCGAATTAGATTGGCTGTTTGTGTTGTTGGCGTTCGCATAGCGCCGATTGTCATTAGTATTCGGGCAAGCACATGCGACGATCGCCAAAAGCAGGAGAGAAACCGCAAATGAGAGTTGACTATTGCCGCTGGTGGTTTGCATGTTGAGGATCAGAGATGGCGCACAACTATTAATTATTCATCATGCGATGTAATTTCGCACACCACGGTAATATGCGTGACTCATAATACCCTTCATCGCGCACTAACTCATCATCGTTCTTCGACCAATAATTGCAAAGAGACTTTTCTGCTGGTCAAATAAGCGTTTACGAACAATGAATTTCTCCGCGACCGATAATCCCGTTCTTTCCAGTAATATCAGCCACCATGGCGCCCCGGAAATTGCTCGATCAAGTGAGTGATGTGGCTCGGTTTAGGCATCTGAGCCTGCGCACAGAGCAAGCCTATCGCAACTGGATCAAGAGATTCATCCTTTTCCACGGAAAACAACATCCGCGCGATTTGGGCGCTGAAGCTGTGCGCGCCTTCTTAACTCACTTGGCGGTTAATGAGCACGTCTCAGCTTCCACTCAGAATCAGGCATTCAATGCCTTGCTCTTTCTTTATCGGGAAGTGCTTCAACAGGAAGCCCCATAGCGGCAAAGGGCGAAGGGGTAAGCGTATCCACTTGGACGGCACCGGAGCCCAGGACGGAGGGTACCGCTCCCAGTAATAACGGAGAGGTCACGCTTTCGGAAAATCGCAAACTAACAGTTTGCGTTACGGTTCGCGCTATGGATTGTTGAGGCTCAAGGTAATTTCAGTCCGGCGATTCTTTGCGCGACTCGCAACCGTGGTGTTGGGCGCAATCGGATTCGCGCTGCCCATGCCGCTGGCCTGTATGCGCGTGACATCAACGCCTGCTGCTGCTAACCGATCGGATAAGGTCCGGGCGCGATCCTGGGTGAGCTGCTCCAGGGCGTCCGCACTCCCGGTGTTGTCCGTATAGGATTCAATGTTGATTTGATAGTCGGGATTGTTGGCGAGCAGGGCGCCTATCTGATCGAGCTTCGCCGCGGCCCCGGGAGTCAGTCGCGAAGACTTCGGACTCACCCAGAGTGATTCCGCCAGCACCAAAGTCATCCCGCGGTTGGTTTGCTTGACGGTGAGAAAGCGCGACAGCGCCGCCTTTAAGTTCTCGGTGGCTGCACGCTGATCGGCCGCACGTTTTTCAGCACTGACTCGGGCCGCCTCTGCCTGCTTCTCGCCTTCCATGCGAGCCAGGCGCACCTTTGTATCCTCAGCATCATTGCGGACGTTCTGGATCTCCTCGCGCAGGCGCGAGATTTCGGTGCGCGCGTCGCGCAGTTTCTCGGTAGCGCTGAGGGAATCTCGTTCTGCCAGTTCGCGGGCGTGACGTTCGTCATTTAATTCACGCTGCAGACGGGCAATCTCCTGATTCGCAGTTTCGGCCGAACGCTCGGCGCTGCGCACAGCGGCATCGCGGCGCTCGATTTCTTCGCGGCGTTCGCGCGAAGCCTTTCGCACCAGGGCCATGTCTTCGGCTTTGGCGCCGCTGCTGATGGCCTGACGCGAGAGAATATCGACCTCGCGCTCGGGCTGGCGCATGCGCAGAGCGCTCTCTGCCTGTTGCAGATCGGCTTCCGCTGCGCGCAATTCAGTGGGTGCATCACGTTCGGCGCCCGCATAGCGCGCGAGATTCACTGCCTGCCGCGCGCCGAGCAGCGCTACCGGAATATCGCGAAAGTCGGATGCGGCAATTTGCGGCACGCGCGAATCGCGGAAATAGTCGCTGCTGTTTCCGATGTATTGAATTCTTGAAGTTTCGAGTTGCGAGCTGCGCGGGCTGGAGGGCGCCATGTTCTCCATCACCACCATGCGGCTGGGCGAATGTACCAGGAAGTGCGGCTCAGCCGTGACAATCAACGCGAACGTTTGCAAAGGCGTGGTCACATCAATCTTCGAATCGACCATGCCGCTGCCGCTGCGTTTGATTTCTCCCAGATTGTCGACGTGGCCGTCCGGAGAGATGGCCCACAGTACGAACGTGGTATAGACGCCGCCGAGTTCATATCCGCGCGGCAAATTGTCGATTGCTAATTGCACGCGTGTGCCGCGTCGTCCCTGGCGCTTCACTTCGGCGGTACCTTTAAGGCGGGGCAGCCGAGTTGTTCCGCGGAAAGGAACTTCGATCGTCTGATCGAGGGGATAGGTGATCGCAGTCGTTGTTCGCGTCACGTCGTTCTGGGCGAAGGCCAGGCCCGACCCGACGAACAAGGCAACGAATGCTGTGAGCACAGAAAATGATCTTTTCATTTCAACACCCTCCGATAACTTTTTCATCAAGATCAGTAGTCGACAGGGGGGCTTCCAACTCTCACATGGATGCGACTCACGCAATCATTGTTGCCGAGGCGGACGAATTCGGCAAGCCTCGAATTCGGCAAAGCGCGAAAAATACGTGCAATTTATTGGATTCGGCTGTCGGAGGAGTGTCAGAAGCCCGACCGTGAGGGAGGGCTAACCTGTTCAAGAGGCCGGCTGATTTTTCTAGTCGATGCCAAGCGTGCCCTCCCTTACGGTCGGGCTTCTGACACATCAGGACTCGAAAGACTTCTCGTGCTCTTTAGTGCGGCGATCCTGAATGAATTGAATGACAAAGAGAATTGCTGCGGCCATCAAAAATAGATGCCACATTCCGCTCTTGTGCAGAAGGAATTTGGCGATGAGCCAGCAAACGAGTAACAGACTGCCAGAAAGCCAGAGCATGGGTGTTATGAATTCGATGCGTGAATATTCTAAAGCCTGATGTGTGTTCGGTCGATGTGGCACGCGCATCTTGCGCGTGATTTCACGGGCGGGACGCCCGTGCCACTTCAACTGACACTACCTTCCGGGAAACCCGATGGCCCGCAAACCGGTGTGGGTCGGTTCGGCGCCAATTAAGAGAACTCCGGTCCCGAAAGGCACGGCGACCAGACCGCGCGATTCGAATGCGGTGGCATGATTTGTGGCGAGTGCCGCTGCTTCGTCATCCTTCCAGATAACGGTTCCGTCACGACCTGACAGCGCAACCGCAAGTCTCTGCCCGGCCTCAATGAATACGTCAAGCACGTGATCACCGTTAATGTCCGCGAACGCCAGAGTGTCGCCGTAATCGCTGGCAGCTACGTCCCAAAGAATCTTGCCGTCGGTCGAGTTAACTGCCATCAAGTGCCGCCGTTCCGTGGTCATGATGATTTCGGGGACACCATCGCCATCCAGGTCCTGCGCTACCAGGGCGCCGCGCGGCGCATCGTTTGGAATCGTTATCCGACCGAGCGGACGCAAATCAGCGGTCAAGGCCGTTAATCCATCACGCGTTCCCACCAGAATCAAATCACCGCGCCGGCCTCGCACAAACAGCGGCGCCGTGGTGGCTAAACTGTTCACGTTGGCAGCGCGCACAACTGTGCCGGCGATGTCGCGAATTTCTATGTCACCACTGTCGTAAGCGAGAGCGAATGCGGCTTTGCCTTGATCGTTAAAGACCATCGGCGCGCCGATCACTCTGGCCGGAAGCTTTAGTTGAGAAGCAATAGTTCCATTTGCGTCGCTAACCACGAACAAGCGTTGGCGCGAGTTATCTGTGATGACGAACTGCGAACTGGTTCGGTCGGTCAGGACTGCGCCGGAAGCGGCTGCGATGGGAAGCGTTGCCCGCCATAACTCGCGACCAGTTCTGCCTTCGATCTTAACGACCAGGGTGCCGGCCAGAATGACGACGTTATCGAGGAGGGACCGATCCGGAACGATCAGAATGGAATTGCGCGGCGCCGTTGACGCCAAGTTCATTTGATTCGTTTGATTCGCTGCTCTTGAACTCCACAGTGCGACTCCCGTCGTCGCGTCCAATGCAGACACAACACCCTCGGCATTCATCACAACCAGATCGATTCTTTCGGGCGAACGAAGATGGGCGCTCACAGCGGAACTAATGTTCCCGACAGCCGCGCGCCAGCCGCCACCGGTGGCTATCTCCTTTGCAGAGGTTTCAACCTGGGCCGGCGACGGCCGCGGGCGGATAACAGGCGCCGGCGGTTTGACTTCAATTACACCGGCAGATGAAAAGTCTCCCAGCTTTGCCGTTAACGGCGCGACGCGCCAGAAATATCTGCCTGGATCGAGATCGTTTATCTCACTCTCCAGCCCGGCCACCACGCGATCGAAAACGATGTCTGCAAAGTCGCGATCCTGTGCGAGTTGTAAGCGGTAGCGAGAAACACCCGGCCTTGGTCCCCAACGAAGATGAACGCTGGTATTGTTTTGTGGAGGTGAAGTGGAGTCTTGTCCGGCCGTGTCTCGAGCAACAAAGCAGCCAAAGATCACTGCGACAATCAGGAGGGTGGTACGCGTATGGTTTGAGCAGAACATCGTCAACCAATAATAAACGACGAATCGCTCAATGATCGTGCTTATTGCAGAAACCCGAGCGTTAGCGAGGGCGCCGCACGCACCTCAGCCAAAGCTCTCAGGGATTTTCGTTTAGTTTGTAGCCGACTCCTCGAACCGTCAGGACGTAATGCGGGTTCTTCGGGTCCGCCTCTAATTTCTTTCGCAGCCGGTTAATATGCGGATCGATGTTTCGCTGATAACCCTCGTACTCGGTGCTCCACACGCGGTCCAGCAGATCATTACGCGACCACGCCCGTCCCGGTTCGGAAGCGAGCAAGTCGAGGATTTGAAACTCGAGTGGCGTCAAATCGATTCGGGAACCGGCTCGCGAAACTTCATGACGGCGCCGGTCAACCACCAGATCGCCAATCTCCAGCCGATCCTCGTCGCCATTCTTCTTAATTCCCTGCCCTCGCCGAAGCAGGGCTTCGACTCGATACTCGAGCTCGCGCGGACTGAAAGGTTTTGCCAGGTAGTCATCGGCCCCGGCTTCAAAACCGGCCACCTTGTCATCGAGCAAGTCGTGAGCAGTCAGAAACAGCGTGGGCGTGTCGATGCCCCGCTCGCGTAGTTTCTTTAACAATTCAATGCCGGACATTTCCGGCATGGCCACGTCCAGGATGAAACAATCGAAGCGATCGGTCGTAACCGCCTGTAGCGCCAACGCGGCGTTTTCCTTCTCGGCGACTTCAAATCCCAATCGGCGAAAGTATTCAGCCAGCAAAGTGCGCATTTCAACGTCATCGTCGACGATCATCAACTTCTTCGCGTGTGCGATAGTCGGTTCGGGATCCACAGTAATTTTCCTTGTGCTCGGTTCGGAAAACAGAACGCGGAAAGCAACCTCGATCCTGTCCGATCCGGCGAATGTAACCAGCAGAGCGCTCAGGGGTTCGCGTTTAGTATGTCGGAGGCGTAGCCTTGACGTCAAACATAATCGCTCAGTATATTGCCAATTCGTAATCGTAAGCCGGGCTTTTAGTTCCTTCCCGATAAACGATCGAAGAATCGAATCAAGATGCGCGATCTTCGGCGGCTGCTAAAGTACCTACTGCCTCACACCGGCACCTTCATTCTTGCCACTGGAGCAATGATCGTCATGGCGCTGGGGGAAATTGCCACCAGCGCGTTGATCGTGCCTATCTTCGATCAAGCCTTCGCGCATGGCAATGCTCGCCCCACGCCGACACCCTTTGCGCTGCAACGTCTCATCCCCGCCTCGGGAGGGCTGCATGCATGGCGAATGATTGCGTTGCTGCTGATCGTTTTCACGATCGTCAAGGGGATTGCCGAATATTTCTCTACCTATTGGATGGCCAACATCGGCCAGTCTTCGGTGCTTACTCTGCGTCAGGAGCTGTACAGTCACATTCTTTCGCAATCGGCATCCTTCTTCGAGCGGCATCGAACGAATTATTTAGTATCCCGTTTGATCTCCAGTGCGGCGGCGATCGAAGCAGCGGTGACCCACACCCTGCGGGACTTGCTGCGCGAGGGATTTACGCTGATAGGATTTCTGGCGGCATCGTTTTATGTGAGTTGGCGGCTCACCCTGGGATCGCTGCTGATCGCCCCACCGGTCGCCGGATTAACGATGCGCTTCGGCCGATCGCTGCGTAAGCTGGCGCGCGAATCCTTCGAAGGCAGCAAGCACCTTACCGACACGGCCCAGGAATCTTTGGCGAATCAAAATATCGTGAAGTCCTATCGCGGCGAGGCGCGCGAGCGCACGAGGTTCGCGAAAGTGGCTGAAAGAATTCGGCGCGCAAACTTACGTTCGGCGAGCATCTCGGGCATGGCGCCGCCAATAATAGAATTGATCGGAGTCACTTTTATTGCGGTGTTGCTGTTTTTTGGCGAGCGCGAAATAAGGCTGGGGCGACTGGATCTCGCTCAATTTGTTCTTTTCATCTTTCTGCTGTTTCGCAGCTACGATCCAATGCGCAAGCTTTCGCGCCTGCACAATTCGTTTTCCCAGGCATTGGGCGCAGCGCAACACGTCTGGGAGGTTATGGACGAGCATGCAGAGATCGGTGAAAAACCAAACGCGATCGAGTTGCGGCCGTTGCGAAGAGAGATTGAATTTCGTGATCTTAATTTTGGTTACACGGGCGAAGAACGTTCCGTTTTGCGTGGCGTCAGCCTGAACGTTCCAGCCGGGAAAATGATCGCTTTGGTAGGCGAGTCCGGCGGCGGGAAGTCGACGCTGACGAAACTGCTGCCCCGGTTTCACGATCCCAGTTCAGGCTCGGTCCTTTGGGATGGAGTCGATCTCCGAGATGCGACTCTCGCAAGTCTCCGTGGTCATATTGCCCTGGTTACTCAGGAGACGGTGCTCTTCAATGATTCAGTCCGCTACAACATTACTTACGGCAAGCCCAACGCAACCGATCGCGAGCTTGAAGATGCTTCGCGGGCGGCGCTGGCGCATGATTTCATTTCCGAATTACCTCAGGGCTATGACACGATTGTCGGCGAACGCGGAATTTTTCTCTCAGGCGGCCAGCGCCAGCGTCTGGCGATTGCCCGGGCTTTATTGATCGATGCGCCGGTTTTGATTCTCGACGAAGCGACTTCTGCGCTGGATGCCGAATCCGAACAACTGGTGCAAAGGGCAATCGGCAATCTGATTCAAAATCGCACCACGATCGTAATCGCCCATAGACTTTCAACAATTCGCAAGGCCGACCTGATCGTGGTGATGGAGCGTGGCCAAATTATTGAGCAGGGCACGCATTCGGAATTGCTTGCGCGCGGGGGCCAGTATCAGAGACTTTACGAGATGCAGTTTGCGGATGAGGAAGAAGAATTAGTGAGCAGTGAGCTGTGAGCTGTAAGCAGCTGAGCCTGTTGATTTGGGTCTTTCCCAAAAAATGGTAAAACTCGCGAAGGAGGACTATATGAACAATTTCGGAACTTTTTGAGCATATCCCTGGGATCATTAAATGAACTTGCCACACAGCTTGAGATAGCTTTGCGAATTGGTTACGTAGACGCGAAACTCTTCAGCGTTGTTGAGTCGGAGGTTGATGAGTGTCTAGCCGTGACCTACGGACTGCGGAAGAGTTTGGGATAGCGCGCTCCGTTTGTTGGTGACCTGCTGCTCACTGTTTACTGTTTACCTATGATGAAATCAATGACCGGATTTGGGCGTGCGACTGTCGCCCGCGAAGACTTCAAGGTCGCGGTTGAGGTTAAGACCGTCAATAATCGCTACCTGGACATTCATCTGCGTCTGAGCCAGGAGTTAAGTCCCCTTGAGATGAATATTCGCAAGCTGATTAGCAGCCGGCTCTCGCGGGGCCGAGTAGATCTCAACATCAGTTTCGAGCGCGGCGGCGCCACGACTTACGAAATCAATCGGCCTTTGGTGGCTGGGTATGTCAACATCCTGCGCGAAATCCAGAAAGAGTTCAATCTGGCCGGCGACGTTGATATCGCCAGCCTGACCCGTCTGCCGGGCGCGCTGACAACCGCGCGTGGCGGACTGGATGAAGAGAGTGTCGCCGGCATCGAACAGGCTGTGGGCGAAGCGCTTGATGACCTCGAGAAAATGCGGGAGAGCGAAGGCGCCGCCCTTACCGAAGAGATGCGCGGGCGCGTCGCGAAGATCGAAGCTGAAGTGCCGGTGATCGAAAACGCCGCCGAGGGTCTGGCTGATGCCTATCGTCAACGTTTGCAGAAGCGCATCGGCGAACTCGTCAACCGTGGCGGTGGGCCAACCGTCGAACTCGATGCCGGCCGCCTGGCGCAGGAAGTGGCCTACCTTGCCGATCGCAGCGATATCAGCGAAGAATTGGTGCGGCTTCGCAGTCACCTCGATCAATTTCGTGCGACCCTCGATACGCAGGGCGAAGTCGGCAAGCGTCTCGATTTTCTCTTGCAGGAACTGAATCGCGAAGCGAACACGGTTCTCTCAAAATCAACTGAAGTTTCAATCAAAGACGCAGGATTGGCGATCAAGGCCGAGGTTGAGAAACTGCGTGAACAAGTGCAGAATGTTGAGTGAGCATTCGCAGGACGAGAGTCGAAACCAAATGAATCGCGGAATGCTCATCGTCGTCAGCTCGCCATCCGGCGGCGGCAAAGGAACGCTGATCGATCGCGTTCTGAAAACTGTCCCCAACGTCAGCTATTCGGTTTCATTTACCACGCGCGCGCCGCGGGGGGCGGAAGAAGACGGCCGCGAATATTTTTTCATCGACCGCGCCACGTTCAAAGAGATGATTGAACGTGGCGAGTTTCTTGAATGGGCAGACGTTTATGGCCACCTGTATGGCACTAATTGCAAACAGGTGGAACGCGAGCGCGACGACGGCCACGACATCATCCTGGAGATTGATGTTCAGGGCGCGGAAAGCATTCGCAAAAAAATACCGGACGCTGTGTCGATTTTTATCCTGCCGCCTTCGTTCGAGTTGTTGCGCGAGAGGCTTTTGGCTCGCGGCACGGACTCAGCCGACGCTCTCGAGAAGCGAATGCGGGGAGCCCCTTCGGAAGTTGAGCAATACCGTAATTTTCAGTACGTTATTCTCAACGATGATATCAATCGCGCCTCACAGCAATTGGCTTCGGTAATCTACGCCGAACGCGCGCGACGCGAGCGACAGGAAGCAAAATTGCGAAGCGCGCTGGAAGATTTTGGAGTTTTTGGGGCCCGGTTGCAGACCGCGTCGGACAGTAAGAGCTAATCTCGATCTGGCGTGCCGTGTCCCACTTTGAAGACTTTCCGTAGCCCAGGCGTTTACGCCTGGGGAAAGGAAAGGCGGTACTTTCAAAAGCCCATTAATGGGGCTTTGATAGTCCGCACTGTTTCTCACGCAGGCGTAAAACGTCTGGGCTAGAGAAAAAACTTTACGACGAAATTAGGTCACTACCGGACACGCAGGTCTTTTGCGATTGTCCTCAGCACCGCCTTTTGTGGTTAACTGTTGTTGGAATGTTTGAAAACGGAGATTGTGAATACCTATTATGTCTGAACAAGAATTAGACGAACTGACTGACCAGGCCCCACCGCCTGAGATCGATTCCAAATACCGCCTGATCATTCTGGCGGCGAAGCGCAGCAAGCAACTTCAGCGCGGCGCGCGTCCGAGAATTGAGATCGATGCTCTAAAACACAAGTTCACCCGGATTGCTTTGGAAGAGGTGATTCAAGGCAAGGTACAGTTTCATACGACGACTGACCTGGATGAACTCGTGCCCGCTGTGTAGCCGGAAACCGCTTACTGGAAACAAACCAAAGCTACAGACCTCGCAAGGGGTGTAGTTCGTGTTCTTCCCTTTCGTTGACGCGAACGATCACATGTCGCCGTCACGCGCGAGCGTCCGCGTGGTAGTGGACTATTAAGAGTTGCCGCTTTTTTTGATCGGTGATATAAGCCCCGCGACATGTACGCGTGGCGTGACGATAGCACGGTCTTTCACTTGGTCGATCCAAAGACAGGTAAAACCGTCTGTGGCCTCAGAGTCCGACCGTTGCGCCTCAAGAAGAAATCAGGCTTAACCAGCACGCCGTCAAAACCTCTCGACAGGCTTGTGTGTAAACATTGCGTCAATTTGTCAGAACCCAACGCTTGAGCAGTTTTCTTTTGATTCACGAGCAATCCCTAACAGCCACTACCGTTCGCGTGACTTCACTTCATTGACTTCACCAACGACGGTTGATACCCTCCCGCTGCTTCTCTACATGTTGAGTTACGACGGCTGCCTCAGAGCCTGCGACTCGCCGCAAACTCCCAGCGCCGACCAACAACTCAGTAGACCCGCGGGTTGAACGAAGCATTTTCGTTCGCGTTCCTGAACAACTCTTTGTAAAGGCAGGCGCACGACCAACCCGTCTCCATCAGAACCTACTCGGAAAAGGAGAAATAACATGGCGAAAAAGAAAGAAGTCTCACGAGGCATTAAATCCGTGGCGCCAAAACTTCCGGTGCCGCACGTCGAACTGTTCGGACATGTAACTTTAGTTGAGGGTTATGCTTTGACGGGTTTCACCGGATGTCATGCGTTAGTCAATTTGCGGGACACGCCCGGTAAGACCGTGGCAGTGTTGACTTCTGAGGTCAGACTACAAAGCTTGCTGGAAACTGCGTTGGACACCGGGAATCTAATTGCTTTCCTTGGATTCAAGTTCGCTCACCCTCCGAACCCCAGAGGAGGAACCTGGATAGTTGATGTGTACAGCATCGACGGGGTGATTCTTTACAACATGCACTAAGGTTGGAGATCACAGAGGTAAGAATGTCTTCGGGCGGCCGGATTGTCCGGTCGCGCGAAGCCCTCAACAGGAAGGTCAACAGCCCATTTTCAAGGCTTAGCCAGAATCTCCGGATCACATCCCTTTGTAATCAGGCCCGCCGCCGCCTTCCGGCGTTACCCAGTTAATTATCTGGTAGGGATCCATTATGTCGCAGGTTTTGCAGTGAACGCAGTTCGAGAAATTGATCTGCAACTCGCGGCGAGGCGTGGTTAAGCTTTTATCATCATGGCCGCCTGAGGCGTGCGCACCTTCGACCATTTCATAAACTGCCGCCGGACAAAATCGCTGGCACGGATTGCCGTACTCTTCTGCGCAGCGAGTCGCACAAATGTTCGTGTCGAGCACGTGCAGATGCACCGGCTGATCTTCATTGTGGGCCACCGCTGCGTGATAGACGTCGGTGACCTTATTGAATGTAAGTTGTCCGTCGAAACGCAGGTCTTTGTAACGTTGCGTCGCATCGTCGCCGTGATAGCCGTAAGCGGATAACTTCTGCATCGCTTCGTGACCGGGTTCCTGATGATCTCGATCGAGAATTCCCCAGGCACGGCCACCGGTGATGTACTGCAATCCCGCGTTCGCCATTCCCAGCCAACGTCCGTGACGAAAGCCCGCGTGAAAATTTCGATAGCGGCGAAGCTCAGGCGTAATCCAACTTCGTTTCACGCGATGCTCGTATTCGATTAGCGTCTTTGAAGAATAATCACCTTCCAGCAGTGCGTCGAAAATAGTCTCTGCCGCCAGCATTCCGCTCTTAATCGCGGAATGAATTCCCTTCAACCGCGCGGCATTCAAAAACCCTGCGCTGTCACCGACAATCAGAACCCCGTCAGCGTACATTTTCGGCATGGCGTGCCATCCGCCGGCAGCGATTGCTTTGGCGCCGTAACGAATCATCTTGCCGCCCTGCAAAAGTTTCGCGACGAAGGGATGTGACTTGAACTTCTGAAACTCAGCGTGCGGATCGATCAGCGGATCCAGGTAATCAAGACCGGTCACGTAACCGATATTCAGGACGCGGTTCTGCATGCCATAAATCCAGCCGCCGCCGTACGTCCATTGATCAGAAGGAAAGCCGAGCGTATGGGTCACCCGCCCGGTCGGATAACGATCGTCTGGTAGTTCCCAAAGTTCTTTCACTCCCAGGCTGTAAACCTGCGGCTCGCGTCCTTCATCGAGGCCGAGACGTTGAACGAGCTTCTTCGTCAAAGAACCGCGGACACCTTCACCCAGGATCGTGACCTTGGCGAGCAAATCCACCCCGGGTTCGTAATTGGCTTTCTGCTTCCCTTCCTTGTCGATGCCCTTGTCTCCGGTGCGCACGCCCACGACTCGATCATTTTCGCCGTAGAGCATTTCAGCGCCGGGAAATTCAGGGAAAATATTTACGCCAGCCGCCTCGCATTGTTCGCCGAGCCAGGCCGTCAGACGATTGAGCGACACGATGTAGTAACCATGATTGTTGAGCGGTGGGGGATTTATGGGCGAGCGAATCGCGCGCTTCGGCGTGAGATAAAGAAACTGATCTTCTTTGACTTCGGACTCGAGCGGCGCGCCCTTTTCCAAAAAATCCGGAATCAGTTCGGCCAGACCCTTCGGATCCATGACCGCGCCGGACAATATGTGCGAACCGACCGACGAGCCTTTTTCAATTACCGCGATTTGGATTTCGCCGAGATCGGTGCCTTCGCTCTTTGCCTTTTCGATCAGCTGCGTCAGATGCAGAGCGCCGCTGAGGTTTGCCGGCCCGGCGCCGACAAACACAACATCCATTTCTAAACTTTCACGTTCCATAAGAAATCCGGTTGTGTTACTAGCCAGACTGAATGACCATTCAGTTTGGGAGTATAGCAGGGTACTGAGGGACGGGAACAGTAAGTCATTCCCCGAAACAGATTCTCTCCACGCTGAATTGTGGTAACTTAGACTCGAAAACGGAGTAATGAATATGAGCATCGCGATCGATTCTTTATTGGCTTCTTCGCCGGCGGTTCGGCACGGCCGTCCCTGTATTGCCGGCACTGGGATCAGTGTCAATCGGATCGCGATTCTGCACAATCTCGGCTACGGTATTGAAGAAATCGTTCGCAAATATGAGCATCTGACACCTGCCGGCGTCTACGCAGCTTTGGCTTACTATTTCGCAAACAAATCCGAGATTGACGCTGAGAATTCTGCGGAGGAGGCCGAAGCCGCAAGGATTGAAAGAGAATTTATTGCGGGCGAACCGAGTCGCTTAAATGCTGATACGTCTTTATCTCGATGAAGACGCCATGGACAGCGATCTTGTTCGCGCCCTCCAGGTGCGGGGCGTGGATGTTGCCACCGCTCTCGACTTTGGCCTCACGAATTCATCTGACGAAGTGCAGTTGCAAGCCGCTGCCGATGCAGGACGGGTTTTTGTATTCCTTTAATGTGGGCGACTTCATGGCCCTTCATAAAGCGTTCATGTCGGCGAGCAGGGAGCACGCCGGAATTGTCCTTAGTCAACAGCAACGTTACAGTGTTGGTGAGCAAATGAGACGATTGATCAGGCTCACCCAGGTGCGCTCATCGGAAAGCATGCGAAATCGAATCCAGTTTCTGAGTGTTTTGTAAGAGAGACTAGCGCCGGCGAAACGTCCGATGAGCTACCTTTGATTAAGGCTACTGATTAAGGCTACGCCGGCTTCAAGTTCGAGCACCCCATATGAGGCTGCCTTCTTCCAAAAAAGGTTTCATCACAATACTCAGCCTGACCGCATTCGTTGCCTCGTGGGCTTTTGTCTATCCGAGAGCTAAATCAGTTTTGATAAGCCGAAACTCGCTGGATAACAAGGCAATGAGTGGATCACCCCGGATTGTCTTGTGGGCTTGGGAACGCCCAACCGATTTACGCTTCATTGATGCGAAGCGCGTCGGCGTTGCGTTCCTGGCTAAATCAATTCTACTCATTTCGGATGACGCGCTAGTTCGGCCGCGTTTGCAGCCGTTGCAGTTACCCGAAGGCACGAAAGTAATCGCCGTAACCAGAATTGAAACGGACCGCGATCACAAACCAGATCTTTCAGCCAGGCAACGCGATGCAACCAGTCGCGCGATCGTTGACATGGCTTCCCTGCCGAACGTTTCTGAGATTCAAATCGATTTCGACGCCACTAAATCAGAAAGAAGTTTTTACGGCGACCTGATTACAGATGTCCGTCGTCGTCTGTCGCCGCAGGTCCGCCTTTCGATCACGGCGCTCGCTTCGTGGTGCATGTTTGACGATTGGATTTCGGACCTTCCGATTGATGAGGCTGTGCCAATGATGTTTCGCATGACGGGCGATGGAAAACAAATCATGACCCGCCTGGATGCGGGCGATGATTTCAATGCGCCACCGTGTCGTCAAAGCTACGGCATTTCGTTGGATGAGCAACGTCCAAAGCTTTTCCCGGCTCGTAAGCTCTTCGTTTTTAACCCTGATGCATGGACTGAAAAATCCGTGCGCGAAATCTCGGAGTCGATTCAATGATTCGTTTTCCCCTGAAAACCAAACGCAAAGTCGAGCGCAGCACTCGTGCGCGGCGGACCTTGATCGTGACCGCCCTGGTTATGGCCCAGGTACTTGCAGTTCCCTTCCTTCTGCCGCGGCGGACCGAAGCCTGCGGACCGTTTTTTACCGATGCCATTTTCGTCTTTTCCAAACACCCGGATTTTCCGCTGGAGAAGTTTGCGGCGGGCAAGTTAGGCGTGATCAATGAATCCTGGGCTCGCTCGTACCTGGTGGCCGCTTATCGAAATCTTTCCGGAGATCCTCTGAGCGATGCAGAGGCCAAGGCCATCAAGAGCCTCTGGGACGATCGGCTCAACAATGCGTACGAAGGCGGCGACGACGGCTGGATCAAAACGTGGAATGAAGCGCGCAAGGCGGCAGGTGCAACGGCCGACGCGAAGGTGTCGGTCTATCGGAATCGCGAAAAGCCACATGAATACGACTCATTCCTGAATTGTCAGCAGGATGCTTTTGTGAATGCTGCGAACCTTTTGAATGAGCGCGTGAAGCTTTTTGGCGTCAACAGCCCGCAGGTTCAATCGTGGCTCGCAGCACAGGACGCCGTCTTTGCAAACTGTGGCGAAGGGCGGCATATGCCCAAAGATGCGGCCTCCGAGCTTCCGGACCTGCCGCCACTTCTTCGCGCAGATCGTGCTTATCAAATTGCCGCGGCAAACTTCTACTCTACGAACTTTGACGAAGCCAGGCAGCAGTTTGAAGCCATCGCTCGTGACAAGGAGTCTCCTTATCGGATCATTGCACCCTACATGGCCGCGCGGTCGATGTTGCGAAAAGGGAGCTTTGCTGAGAAGGAAGATGAAGCCCGGCCATTCCTGAGCGATGCCGAAACGCGTCTGAGCGCGATCCTCAAAGACAATTCTTTGAAGGCTTCGCATCACGCTGCGGGCCGACTTTTTAATCTCGCGCGTCTGCGCGCGCATCCCGAAGAGAAGCTGCATGACCTCGCTCGCCAGATCATGAAAAAAGACGCGAGCGAAGATTTCAAACAAAGCGTCTGGGATTACACGATCCTGATGGACAAGTATCTCGAGGTTGAAGACGAAGCGGCAAAACGACAACTGCCGGCGGGTCTCGGCTCAGACGATTTGACCGACTGGATTATGACTTTCGAAGGCGACGTGGACCCGGGTGAAGCGCATGCGATCGAGAAGTGGCAGAAAACGAAAGCGCTGCCGTGGCTGGTTGCCGCATTGGCGAATGCAGGTGGCAAGCAGCCGATGTTGAATGAACTACTGGCGGCTGCCGCAAGTGTAACCTCTTCCTCGCCTGCTTTCCCCACCGTTGCCTTTCACAGCGTGCGCCTGCTCAAAGAAGCGAATCGCGCCGGCGAAGCGCGCGCGATGCTGGACAAAATTTTGGCCGGTGAGCGACAGCAGCTGAATGCTTCAGCCCTGAACCAATTTCTTGGCCAGCGCATGATGCTGGCGCAAAATTTGACCGACTTCCTGCAAAATGCTCCGCGGGCGCCGGCTGGATTCAGTTACAACGACGACGGCCGTGAAGTTCCTGACGATGATAGCGCCCCGAAGTCCGGCGAGACCCCAAAGTCTCTCTTCGACCAGGATGCCGCCGACGTCTTTAATCGAGCAATGCCCGTCGCGATCATGAAGGATGCCGCTGGATCAAAGACTCTGCCGCCGAATCTTCGTCGCGATGTAGCGCAAGCGGCATTTGTTCGCGCAGCACTGCTCGATGATCGCGAATCGGCGATCCAGGCTGCGGCTTCTTTGGAAGCGGAACTGCCTCAGGTGAAGGAATTCCTGGCTGCTTATCAAAAAGCAACGACACCTGACGCCAGTCGCTTTGCGGCTGCATTTCTGACACTAAAGTTTCCCGGCTTGCGACCATATGTATCTACCGGCGTCGGCCGGACCACAGCCGTCGACGATGTCGACAGCTATCGCGACAACTATTGGTGTGCTGAGCCACCGACGCCTCTAAGCGGGCCGCCATCGGATGATGCACAAGCTAAAACGAAACCGGTCACTGCGCCTGACTTTCTGAAAGCCTCGCAGACTTTGGCCGCGCGCCAGTTTGCCGCACTGCAGGCGTTGGGAACAGGCCCGAATTATCTTTGTCGCACGGCGATCGAGTGGGCCCAGAAGAATCCGGCGGACCCGCGCGCGCCGGAAGCTTTGCATCTGGCCGTCAGGTCTACGAGATACGGATGCACAGACAAAGAAACCGGCCGTTGGTCCAGGGCGGCGTTTGACTTGCTTCACAGTCGCTATCCGAATACGACCTGGGCCAAGAACACGAAGTATTGGTTCAATTAATTAAATGCGGTGAACCGGGTGAATGAAAACAAACATACAAATGGCTTAATCAACGAAACCAGTCCCTATCTTCTTCAGCACGCGCACAATCCCGTCGATTGGTATCCCTGGGGAGAAGAGGCCCTCGAAAAAGCACGCACGGAAGGAAAGCCGATCCTGCTGAGCATCGGATACTCGGCGTGTCACTGGTGCCACGTGATGGCCCACGAATCGTTCGAGGACGAAGAGATTGCCCGTTTGATGAACGACAACTTCATCAACATCAAGGTTGATCGTGAAGAGCGACCTGACCTCGATCAGATTTATATGAGCGCGGTCCAGATGATGACGGGCCATGGCGGCTGGCCCATGACCATGTTTCTGACTCCCGAGGGCGTTCCCTTTTATGGCGGCACCTATTTTCCTCCGGCAGATCGATTCAACATGCCCGGTTTCCCACGCGTGCTCCTGAGCGTAGCCGAAGCCTACCGCACACAAACGGACCAGGTCGCGAGCACGGCCACGACGATGCTTGGCGAACTGCGCCGCATGGGGCTGGCTGAAGAATCTCGTGACGTGCTGACGGTTGAGGTTCTCGACAGTGCTTCGCGTCGCATTGTCGCTAACTACGATCGCACGCACGGTGGCTTCGGTGGCGCTCCAAAATTTCCGCCCGCCATGACGCTGGAGTTTCTACTTCAAACTAATTATCGAAACCATTCGGATGAAATGCTGGCGATCATTACTGATACCTGTCGCAAGATGGCTGAAGGCGGGATGTACGATCAACTCGGGGGCGGCTTTCATCGTTATTCGGTCGATGCGAAATGGCTGGTGCCGCATTTCGAAAAAATGCTTTACGACAACGCGCTCCTGTCGCGTCTTTATCTTCACGTCTACCAGGTTACTCGCGATGAATTCTATCGTCGCGTTGCCGAAGAGATTCTCGATTATGTTGTGCGCGAGATGACTGATTCGAGCGGCGGCTTCTATTCGAGTCAGGACGCAGACTCTGAAGGTGAAGAGGGCAAGTTCTTTGTCTGGTCGCGCCAGGAAGTAATCGATGCGTTGGGCGAAGTTGATGGCGCAATCTTTTGTGATTACTACGACGTAACCGATCAGGGCAATTTCGAAGGACACAACATCCTTCACGTCAAAGCTTCAATTGAGGCCGTCGCTTCAAAACATGCCGTTTCAACTCAGCGCGCGCTCGAATTAATTGAAGCGGGTCGCCGCGCGCTATTCGACATTCGCGAACGCCGAGTCAAACCCGGTCGTGACGAAAAGATTCTCACCGCCTGGAACGGCTTAATGCTCGCCGGCTTTGCTGAAGCGGCCGCGATTCTCGAACGAGAGGACTATGGTCAAGTCGCACGCGCGAACGCGAACTTTCTCCTTTCGCACCTTCGAAAAGATGGTCTGCTGCTTCGCACATCTAAAGCCGGCGAATCGAAATTGAATGCATACCTTGAAGACTATGCAAACCTGATCCACGGCCTGATCGCTTTGTACGAATCAACAGGTGAACTCGAGTGGTTTGAAAACGCGCTTGAGCTTACCGACAAAATGGTCGAGCAGTTTTGGGATGATGAAGCCGGCGGATTCTTTTTTACCGGCAAGAGCCACGAACGCCTGATCGTCCGATCGAAAGAGTGGTTCGATAACGCCACGCCGTCGGGCAATTCCGTCGCCGCGCTTTCGTTGCTGCGACTGGCGCTGCTGACAGCCAACGACGACTACCGCAGACGAGCCACAACTATCCTTCGACTGATGGCGGATCAGGTTCGCAGATACCCCTCGGCTTTTGGCTTTGCGCTGACCGCTTTGGACTTTTATCTGTCGTCACCGCTTGAGGTGGCGATCGTCGGAAGCAGCTCAGATGCACGGTTGGAGGGCTTAATCCGGACCTTCTGGCGTTCATATCTACCGCACCGTGTCCTTGCGTTGTGCACAGCATGCTTTGATGAAGCAGCCTCTCGCATTCGCCTTTTGGAGGGTCGCAACACGCTCGAAACGCAGCCGACAGCCTTTGTTTGCGAGGGATACACGTGTAAAACGCCGGCTCTATCAGGCGACGAACTTGAAAAACAACTCTCCTTGAAATAGCCGCGGCGACCGCTTCGGATCCGGTCGTCGCGGGACACAATCCCGCAGTTTCAGCCAGAAAAGCGTTGACTTGGCGCAGCCGTACGGCTATTCTGAGGTGGCCAACGATGTTGGCCGCTGCTGCGCTCTTATCAACAGTGCCTTTGATCGTTATCGATTTTCTATCCTCAGTTTTCCCTCCCGTCACCGTCGCCAAAAGTAAATATGCTTAAGCTTAATTGGAAGAGTCTGCTGTTATTGGCCCCCGTAGTCATTGCCGGAGCGCTTGTCCTGATTGGGGGCATTGTGACCACTGCGCACCTCCCGTTGCTCGGATGGACGGGCTTGGCTCCCCTGGTAATCCTGGTTGGAATCACTTTAGGTTCCAGTTGGTTTACCGTTCCCGTTACCAACGCCGATGGATCAACCCAGAGCAATAAATCAGTCGCCGACGCATTCATTTTTCTCGCGGTGATGATGTATTCGATGGCGCCGGCGAACAACTTCGGCCCGGCCATCATTCTGGCAGCAGTTGTTGGTTTGATCTCTTCGTTGTCCGTGTCTGGACGCTGGGCCACGATTTTTGCCATTGGCAATTCGGTTATTTCGACCTTCGTAGCCTCGCTGGTTTACCGGGGATTGCTCATGGTCCTGGCGGGCGGCGCGCTTTCTGCCGGGAATGATGGGCCGGTTTTAGACATCTTGCTGTTCCCGCTATGCGTCTTCGGACTGGTTCACTACGCGCTCAGCACCTTTGGAAATGTCGTCTTCAGTTCGCTCTGCCTGGGTAAAGGCCGAGTGGTTGTTTCGCAGGAAAGCCTGATTTGGACACTCATAACCCAGGTTGCGAACGTCACTTCGGCGGCCTTGTTCTATTCCGCCATTCATGGCGCCGGTGTTCCCTTCCTGTTCGTTGGCGGATTGATCATCGCTTTGGTTCATTTGCTCTATCGCTTCAACGAAAAGCGTGTCAGCGAAGTAAGCCGTTCACAGAACGAAAAGCTCAAGTACATCGAGGAGATTGCCGACCTCCACATGAACACGATCGAATCGCTGGCGATTGCGATCGATGCTAAAGATCAAACGACCCACGGCCATGTGCGCCGAACTCAAATCTATGCGACTGAAATGGGCAAGTTGCTGAAGGTCACCGAGTCTGAGCTGCGAGCGCTAGTGGCCGGTGCTTTGCTGCATGACATCGGCAAACTGGCGGTGCCCGAATACATTCTGAACAAGCCGGGCAAGTTAACCGAGGCCGAATTCGCCAAGATGAAGATTCACCCCACGGTCGGCGGCGACATCCTCAAGCGAGTCAACTTCCCTTACCCGGTCGAAGACATCGTCCGGTATCACCATGAAAAGTGGGATGGCAGTGGCTATCCCAGAGGCCTTCGGGCGGAACAGATTCCTCTGGTGGCGCGGATTATTTCGGTGGTTGATTTCTATGACGCGACCCGTTGCGACCGCCCCTACCGCAAGGGAATGAAACGTGAAGACTCCCTTTCGCTGTTGCAAAAGATGTCGGGCAGTTCATTCGACCCGAAGGTCGTGGACATTTTTATCGAGCGGGTCACTGAATTCGATCGGCTGATCGGTCGTGAGGATATTCGTGAGCAGGTCGCTTCTGAGAACCTCAATTCTTCAAACAAATCCCGACCCGACGCCGGGCTGGCTTCTGATGTCCTGGGATCGCCGGACCACGAAAAAGGTTTCCGTTCAATTACCGAGGCCCAACGTGAAGTCTTTGCGCTCCACGAAATTGCGCAAACCATTGGGTCGTCGCTGAACATGAATGACACGGTCACGTTGGTGTCGAATAAATTGCGCGCCATCGTGCCCTTCGACACTTGTGTCATCTTTATCGTCGACGATCGTTCAGGCAAAGCGGTCGCGATCCACGTCGTCGGCGATCATGCGGATCTATTCCAAATGCGACGTTTGAATATCGGTGACGGAATCACGGGTTGGGTGATCGCCAATTCACGTTCGATGTGCAACTCGTCGCCGGAACTCGATTTGGTCGGTCTGCCGGATGAGATCGCTCGCAGTTTTCGCGGCGTTCTGGTTTCGCCGCTCATTCGCGAAGACGGTGCTTTTGGAGCAATCTCACTGTATTCCAAGGGTCGCACTTCTTACACCACCGAGCATGTTCGCTTACTTGAATCGGTGGCCCAGCATGCGGCCTCGGCTTTGAACAACGCGATCACATTTGAAAAGACCAAGGAAAGCGCGCTTACCGATCCGCTGACCGAACTGCCCAATGCGCGTGGCTTCTACATGATGCTCGAGCAGCGTCTGGCGGAATGTGAGCGCCTCGGGCGTGAGCCGCTTTCCGTCATCAGCATGGATTTGGATGATTTCAAACAGATTAATGATCAGTGGGGTCATGCGATCGGTGACCGCTTGCTCGCCAGCGTCGCGAACGTGATCCGCAGAGAGCTGCGGCAGATGGACATTCTTTCGCGCTATGCCGGCGATGAGTTTGTCGCGATCATGCCGATGGCTTCACAGGTAATGGCTGAAGGGATCGCTGAGCGTATTCGCAAAGCAGTTTCAGATCATAAGTTTTCAGTTCGCACCGGCAAGTCCGTTTCGGTCGGCGTTAGTTTAGGCGTCGCAAGTTTCCCGAATAACGGTGAAACAACCGAAGAACTTTTGACTTTCGCCTCACGCAATATGCAGCGCGACAAGCACACACGAAAGAATCTCCACAACCTGGCCACGATGCCGACGCCGGCCAGGATCGATCACTACACCTGAGCTTGGAACCAAATCAGCAGAATCTAAAGCGGTCTGACAATTTCGTCCTCGCTATTTTGCCTGGTCAGATCTCTCGCGTATAATCGCGAGAGTTAGTATTGCTATGTGTTTAGGCCAGCATAAGCTGGCCGTTCACTTTTGACGGGCGATACTTCAAAATCAGGTAAATGAGCAACCAATCCAGCGAGCAATCAGACCAGTCGAAGCATGCCTCGGACAGCCCGGTGAGCGTTTTAGATCCGCCGAAGACTTCAACTCAGTCCAGCGAAATCACCGAAGATCGTGAAACCCTGATCGAGATTCTGCGCCAGATGGTGCTGATTCGACGCTTTGAAGAGAAGTGCGCTGAGTCATACAGCCTCGGCAAGATTGGTGGTTTCTGTCACCTTTACATCGGCCAGGAAGCCGTCGGCGTCGGCGCGATTTCAGCGTTGCGCGAAGATGACTATGTGCTCACCAGTTATCGTGAGCACGGTCAGGCAATCGCCAAGGGCATCTCTCCGGATGCTGTCATGGCCGAATTGTATGGCAAGGCGGGTGGATCATCGCGCGGCAAGGGCGGCTCGATGCACATCTTCGATAAGGAACTTAATTTTCTTGGCGGTCACGGAATCGTCGGCGGTCAGATTCCCCTGGCCACCGGGGTCGCGTTTGCGTCGAAGTATCAGGAAACCGATCGAGTGACACTCTGCTTCTTCGGTGAAGCCGCGGTGAACCAGGGCGCTTTTCATGAATCGCTCAACATGGCCCAGCTGTGGAAGTTGCCGTGCATCTATATTTGCGAAAACAACATGTATGGCATGGGCACTTCGCTCGAACGCGCGATGTCTTTACAGAATGTGGCCCAAAAAGCGTGTGCTTATGAGATTGCTTCGGAGTTTGTCGACGGCATGGATGTTCTGAAAATGCGCCAGGCAGTTGAGCGGGCCGTGAAACGCGCGCGCGAAGAATCGTTACCGACGCTGCTGGAAGCGCGGACTTATCGTTACATGGGTCATTCAATGTCGGACCCCGGAAACTATCGTACCCGCGCGGAAATTGAGAAGTATCAGGAGCGAGATCCAATCAAGTTATTCGTCGACGCGCTCAAAACAAATGGTGTGATTGGTGATGACGATCTGGCTCAGATCGAAGCGCAGGTGAAAAAAGACGTGGAGCAGTCAGTGCGGTTTGCCGAAGAGAGTCCCCTACCTGACGAAAGCGAGCTGTATACCAACGTCTACGCCAACCCACTCTAATTCAAATTCAAAGATCGAGAAACTAAACTAATGGCTGTAATGACAATGCGCGACGCTTTGAATCTGGCTCTGGCAGAAGAGCTGGCGCGCGATCCTTCCGTATTTTTGATGGGTGAGGAAGTTGCCGAATACCAGGGCGCTTACAAAGTCACGCGTGGCTTGTTGGAAAAGTTTGGGCCCAAGCGCGTGATCGATACGCCGATTACCGAGCTGGGATTCGCTGGGTTGGGTGTGGGCGCAGCGATGGCCGGCTTGCGACCGATTATTGAGTTCATGACTTTCAACTTCTCGATTCTGGCCACCGATCAAATTATTAATTCGGCAGCGAAAATGCTTTACATGTCAGGCGGCCAATTCAAAATCCCAATCGTCTTTCGCGGGCCGGGAGGCTCAGCTTATCAAGTGTCGTCGCAACATTCGCAAGCCATCGAATCGTGGTACGCCTACTTTCCCGGTCTTAAAGTCGTAATGCCTTCAACCCCGGCGGACGCCAAAGGTCTTTTGAAGAGTGCGATTCGGGATGACGATCCGGTGATTTTCATCGAGCAGGAACGCATGTACGGGATGAAAGACGAAGTGCCGGAGGATGAAGACTTCACCATTCCGTTGGGCGTCGCTGATGTGAAACGCGAAGGGACCGATGCGACCATCGTGGCGCGTTCCCTGATGGTGCCGACAGCCTTGAAAGCCGCCGAGGAATTGGAAAAGGAGGGCATCTCTTGCGAGGTTATCGATCCCCGCACGATTCGGCCGCTCGACATCGAAACGATTGTGGCCTCGGTCAGGAAAACGAATCGAGCCGTCATCGCCGAAGAATCGCATCCGTTTGCCAGCGTCGGAGCAGAGATTAGCGCAGAAATCATGGAGCAGGCATTTGATTTTCTCGATGCTCCGGTCAAGCGCGTCTCAGGCGTAGACGTTCCGATGCCCTATGCGAAGAATCTCGAGCAACTTGCGATTCCGGACGTCGCGCAACTCGTAGCGGCGGTTAAGGAAGTTTCTTATAAATAATTGTCAGTTGTCGGTCGTCAGTTGTCAGTAGCTGTACCGGGATCCGCACTGTTCGATTAACCGATAACCAGAACTGCCGGAAAGAACTGACTACTAACAACTGACCACTGATTAATCAAAAAAAATGGCTACTCAAGTCGTCATGCCGAAGCTCTCGCCTACCATGGAAGAGGGGCAGCTTGCGCGTTGGCTGAAAAAAGAAGGTGACAAGGTTTCGATGGGCGAGCCGCTCGCCGAAATCGATACCGACAAAGCGACGATGGAAATGCAGGCGCTTTCGAACGGCGTGCTGCGCAAGATTCTGATCAACGAAGGCGAAAGCGCGCCTCTCGGCCAGCCGATTGCGATTATCGGTGAAGCCGACGAAGACATTTCTGAGTTATTGAAAACCGCGACCGCAACCAAACCCACTCAAGCTGCTACCGCGACCGAGAAAGTGGCTGAGTCCGATGCGGCGCCCGCAGTTGAAGCAACGCCGGAGGATCAAGAAACGGCTGAGCCTCCTGCGAGCACGGACGGAAAGAAACCTCAGGAGTCTGCCGCGCCAACCGGTCGTGTGCTGATTTCGCCGATTGCCGCGCGTATGGCTGCCGAAGCAGGCATCGATTTGAAATCTTTGCGCGGCAGCGGACCCGGTGGCCGGATCGTAAAAAGCGACGTCGAAGCCGCCAGGACACAAAAGCCAACTGCACCTGCACGGAAACTGCCGCCGCTTTCAGCTCTGCGAACAACTCAGGCAGGCGCCGCTTACGGCCCATCAGCTTATCGTGACGAACCGCTCAGCGAGATGCGTCGCACGATTGCACGCCGCCTGGTTACTTCGCTTGGGCCAGTCCCGCATTTCTTCCTGACCAGTGAAATCGACATGGAACGGGCCGCCGACATGCGGCGATCGATCAACGAACTCTATCCCGAGGCAAAAGTCAGCATCAACGATCTGATAATCAAAGTCGCAGCGGTAACTTTGATTCAGCATCCGCAGGTCAACGCGTCATTCCAGGACAAAACAGTTCGCTTTTACGAGCATGCCGACCTCGGCGTTGCCGTGGCGACTGAAAACGGTTTGATAACTCCAATCATACGCGCCGCCGAATTGAAATCGCTGATCGAGATTGCCGGTGAAGTCCGCGAATTAGCGGATCGGGCCCGCGCTCGTAAACTCAAGCCGGAAGAATATACCGGCGCCACGTTCTCGATTAGTAATCTGGGGATGTTCGGTATCGAGGAGTTCACCGCTGTGATCAATCCGCCCGAAGGCGCAATTCTGGCCGTCGGCGCGATGGCTCCGAAGCCGGTGGTCAAAGAAAACGATATCGTAATTCGACAGACGATGCGCGTCACCATGTCCTGCGACCATCGCGTAATTGACGGCGCCGTGGGAGCGAAGTTCCTGCAAACATTCAAGCAAATTATGGAGAACCCTTTGTATCTTTTCGTCGGCTGAACTTCATGCCAAATTTGTGTGGGACAACAGATCGGGTTTGCTGCCCGATCTTTTTTTATTTTCATGCGTAACGTCAGACCAAGTAGCGGCGCGGCGCCACATCTCGCACTGATCGCGGTGCAGATTTTCTTTGCGACCTGGCCGATCGTCGGCAAGCTGGCCCTGAGAACACTGCCGGCCGTCGCTCTCGTCGGTTTCAGGGTCGCAGGCGCATCGCTGGTGCTGGTCCTGCTCGCTCGGGTCAGCGGCAACTTGCGCCCGATTGATCGGCAGGACTGGCCGCTGCTGATCGCATCGAGTGCGCTCGGACTCATTCTCAATCAGTGGCTCTTTGTTAAAGGCCTGTCCATCACGACGGCAATCAACGCGACTCTGCTCAGCACCTCAATTCCAATTTCGACGTTGATTATTGGCATGTTCATGGGAACGGATCGCACGACGTGGCGACGGATACTGGGAATTGGCTTGGCGGGAGCAGGAGTCTTGTATTTGATTGGCCCCACTCGCAGCGACTTCTCGGCAACCACGCGGGTAGGCGACCTGCTCATTGTCGCGAACTCTTTGTGTTACGGCGCATACATTGCCATTTCAAAAGATCTGGTAAGGAAATACAACGCGCTGACAGTGATCACATGGATCTTCATCATCGGCAGTGTGGCGACTATTCCTCCCGGCTTAATCAGCTTGAGTCAGATTCAACTGAGCGATATCTCGTGGAAGGTTTGGATCGAAGTGGCGTACATCATCGTGCTGCCGACAGCAATAACGTATTACCTGAACGCCTGGGCTCTCGCGCGCGTCGCGCCGAGCACAGTCGCGGTCTACATTTACCTGCAGCCACTGATCGCTTTTGTGGTGGCGCCGATTGTTCTGGGCGAAACGCTTGGCGCCCACGCGCTGATTTCGTCACTGCTGATCTTTGTGGGAGTATTCATTGTCACTCGATCAAGGCGACGACCGGATGTAGATGAGGCGAACATTCTGGAGAGCACTTAGCCAATTAGCCTGATGGCCTGGATGGTTGCAATCGTATTGATTCTGTTCTACGTGGTGGGCAGGTTTGCCTTTCATGAAACGAGTTTGATCGGCTATCTGCCTTACATCGCTGTCGCGGTGCTGATCCTGGATTATCTGTGCGCGCGATTCTCGAAAAGACCAAACTCTCCGCGGCCGAGCGGCTAACGAAGATTGTTACTGCACGATCGGCACGCTGTTCGCCGTCGCGCGTTGAGTGTGTGACAAGCGGGGCAACGCACATACATCGCCCGCGCGAACAAATGCATGATGACGTAACTGCCGCCCAGGATCGCCACCGCTAATCCAACATTGATCAGAGTTTCTTTCAGGGGGAACTCTCCAGTAGTGTTTCACTTTGCGACTTTGCGACTTTGCGTGAGAAACCTCCGGCCCAGGAGAAGCATTTCACGCAAAGACGCAAAGACGCGCAAAGCCAAACTAAGATACTGCGAACCAAGTTGCCAAATCTCAGGCCGCCTTACTCGAGCGGTCCTCTCCAGGCTCGGCCCGGTAAACCGCCTTCGTCTGCGAAAGGTAATGCTGTCCGCGATCGTATCCCAGACGAAATGCGGGCGCGTCAGCATCAGCGCCATGTCTCTCTTTCAGTGTGCTGCTTACATCTTCGCACGATTTGCCGCGACAGTCAGGATGCAAAGCCGATTCAAATCCCAGACGATATTTCGCTTCATCCAGACTGAAGTTGCCGCCCTGATTTACATAATGCTCTCGTTCGGCGTCGCGCAGACCAATCCACCACTCCTCGCGCGCCGCATCAACCGACTCAGCGCCGGCTCGTGCTAATACTGCACGTGCACGTTCGACAGTCTGTTCGTTATCTGCAAATGCCAGGACGACCGAACGGCCGCGCCGCAAGGCATCTTCATAAACGAACAACTCGTCTTTCGGCACGCCCTCGACAATTCCCTTCTCCAAAGCTTTGCCTGCCATAGCCCCAGCGGCGGCCCCGCCGGCGCCAAAGACAGCGGCGCCAATCAATCCGAGCGCAAGCACCGGCCCAACGCCCGGGATCAAAATACTCGCCACGGCGACGCCGGCCTCCAAGCCGCCAGCGACACCCAGAGCAGCTCCAACCGCGCCGCCGACTGCCGAACCCATACCTGGCTGTTCTGTCTCCGTGGTTGGGACTTGTGCTTCAATTTCGACCTCCGGGGTGTGCGGTGAGAGTACGGTAATGTTTGTTTGCGGGATATCAACTGACCGAAGAATCGCCGCTGCGCGCTTCGCGTCCGCAAAAGAATTGAAGATTCCTACGATGCTCTCCATAGTTCGACCCTCCTGTCGAAACACTTGCGCGAACCGTGCCACAACATTTCATTCAGCCTCAGATCTCAGTTCACAAGGCGATTGCAATCCAATCGGTATAGAGGTGGCACGGGCGTCCCGCCCGTGGATCACGCGCAAGATGCGCGTGCCACACAATGCTTTGATCGCATTTCGTGATTGAGCCGGATGAAACGACTATGCTAATGTGGCACGCATGACAGCGCCCGAAGAACAAACGGAATTCGACGTGATCGACAAGGAATGGCCCATGTCGGTCGGCGACGGCAAGGCGACTCGCAAAAAGAGGCCGCGCATCCTGGCGATTACGACAGACTGTTGCACCGGCTGTGCAGGATCGCCCGCGTGCATTGAATATTGTCCGATTGAAGCCTGTATGTTCTGGGTGACTGACGACGATCATCCGCCGTTCGGCCGCATTGAAGTTGATCCTTATCTCTGCATCGGCTGTCAGAAGTGCACCAGCAAAGGGCCTGATGGTGCTTTCCTCGATGGGTGTCCGTGGGATGCGATTGAAATGATTCCTACTGACGACTGGGAAGCCATGCACGGGATCGTTTTGCCGGATTTGCCACCGCCTCCGCCGACTGAACAGATTCCAGCATCTGTTTCCACTGAAGCGCTCGCGAGCCAGTAGCCCACGATCTGAAACTCAGAATAATTCTTTCTCTGCGAACCTCTGCGGAAATCCTCAGTATTCCTCTGCGGTTACTTCTTGCATATGAAACCGCAGAGGAAGGACCGAGGTTTTCGCAGAGGAATGCAGAGAAGGGCGACTTAATTATTTCTTCGCTCTTAGCTCTTCGCCGCAAAAGCCATTCGCGACGCCAATGCTGCCAGCAAGTAGCACGCGCTGCCCATCAACATCGCTGCCTGGAATCCCGCCGTTAGCGCCACAAATACCGTCGTCACTGATCCGATAACCGACATGATGCCGTTTAATCCCCAATAGAACGGCGGCGCAGCCAGCGAGCCGTCGCCGGTTCGACGCAGCCCACTCGGGAAAGGCATTCCCATCGCCAAGCCGAGCGGGGCAATCAAACAAATCGCGACGACTATCCGCCCCGAAAGTGGAAGCCACAGCAGCGCCGGCACGAGTCTGGGCAGAGCGAGTGCTTCTATTGCTCCAATCACCGCGACGGCCACGCAAGCCAGCCACATCGGAACGCGCACGCTCAGAGCGCTACCAAGTCCTCCGAAAGCCAACAGCGTAAACAGCAAAACTGAAAGAGAATAAATTGGATGACCAACCAGTAGGGTCAGGTTTTGCAGCAGCGCGAGCTCTACTGCGATGAAGCCAAAACCCAGAGCGGCAAAATAAAGCAGCGAGCCGGCGTATCGGTACGCGGGCCGCTGGCCCGTTTCATCGTTGCCTTTCCTCCTCGGCATTCCCAACACCGCAAACAACAGAAGCAGCCCCACGCTCGGAGCGAGCAACCATTTCAACAGGCGCTCAGCGATCGTGCCGGGCATCCTGAACGGCCGATCGATCGCAAAATAAAACGGGCTGTCATCCCAAACGGCGCCGACATATCTCGGCGAGGCGTCGTCGTATTGCTGGAGCGTTTTCCTTCCCGCTAAGACGTCAGCAATCATTGGCGGAGCAGTTCCGCCCGGCATGATGACTGGGTTCGCCTGCGTCCACTTTTCGGAAATCTCTTTCAGCTCCGCGTCAGTGAACGGGCGCTTGCGCAACATGAAAAGCATCTGTGGATAATCGTTGGGTGCAGCCTGCTTCTCCATCAGCACCACGATTCGTTTTGCGGCTTCGCTGGCTCCCAACGTCGCCACTGCATTCGACACCAAACGCGGAATATCCATCTCCCAACGCAGCACTACGACGATTCCGTTATCGCTGAGATGATCGTAATAAGCGCGCATGGCTTCCGTCGTGTACAGATAATTTTCCGAGAGCGATAAGCCTCCCGACGCAACCGAAGCCCATGAGTCAACAAAGCCGAGCAGAATGATGTCGAACTTTCGATCGGTGCGACTGATGAAGTTTCGGCCTTCGCTGAGAACAGTTTCCACATCCGGACGATCGTAGAGATTGCCCGCGCGGGCACCGTAGCTGCGTACGAACTTCAGCATCAGCGGATTCATTTCAACCGCGGTCACTTTGCGACTGCCGGAAGCAAGGGCGGCGACGACGTCCGGCCCGCCACCCGGTCCAATAATCATCGTCTCCGCATCGGGTGTCAGTCGGAACGGCAGGGCTCGATACGACCAGCGCATGTCTTGCACGCTTTCGAGTTTGCCGTCCCAGCCGCGTATGCCGGTCCAGGCGTCGGAATCGATGTAGAGTCGCGCGAAACTATTCGGCAATCCCTCGACGCAATCGATGCGCGAATAAGCATTCCATCCTGTCTGAACAATCTTTGATCCCGGCGAGGCGTCCATCTGATTGCGCATCGCCTTGGTCGTGCCCGGTTTGACGCGGAAGGTCCCGAACTTAACAGCAGAGAACGCGGCGCCGGTCGTAAGGAGAAACGCGACAACTGCTATGATTTGAATGATTCGCGAGGTAGGGGCAGCAGGCCCTTTTGCGTTTCCAGCCGGGGCGGGCGACAAACTAATCAACAGCGCTGCCACTGCCGGCGCAATCGCGCCAACCAGCAACGCCGCTTCCCCACCGAATACGTGCAACAGAAGCGTCACCAGCACCGCGCCTAACGCGGCGCCCACAAGATCATAAAAGTATAGCGAGCTCGATTCCGTCCGATGCAGATCGAAAATGATCGATAGCGCCATGCCCGCGAGGAAGAATGGCAAGAGCGGCGCCAGAAAATAAAGCGGCAGCCGATCCATCTCAAACGGGTAGCGAACCAGCAACCAAAGGCAGAGCGGAATCGCCGCCGCGTAAAGCAGAGTCACTAAACTTGCCGCGTTCATTGAGACCGGTTTCGCTTGCTTCCACAAGTGGACCGTGAATCCTCCGAGTCCCCATCCCAAAAGAGCCACGGAGATCGCTACGAACGCGAAGTGATACCAGATACTGGCCGAATAAATCCGTGTGAGTCCGACTTCAAGGATCAGACCTGAAAGTGTAATTAAGAAAACACTGAGACGAGTGCGCATATGGCGAAGTAGTAAAGATGAAGCTAAAGGAAAGGTCAAGCCACGACGCTCCGGCTTTGACCAATACGACTTAGAACATGGGGCGCATCAGCGAGACTGGATGGCTTTCGCAGTTTGCGACGCTTGATCGACAAGCTCACCGCTCGGATCCGCCTGGACGCTGGATGTAATCAAAGGAAGGTCTTCCTTCGTGCCGACATAAGCCAGCGCTCGCAGAGCATCCAGAACGGTTGCCCTGTCGGGTATCAGCCAAACAAGAGTCTGATTCGTCGTGACTTGATCACCTTCTTTGGTAAAAACGGGGCCGGAGAGCCTCCCGTCAACCGGCGAGCGAAACTCCTGCACGTTGCCGGACGCGTCGCGGATGCGCGCGAGCAAAGCACCGGAACGAACAGTCGAACCTTGCGGCAATTGACTGATGATGGCGCCGGCGAATGGCGCTTTCACTTCGAATGATTGCAGCATCGCGCGCAGCTCGGGCCGCCCGGAAGCGTCACCAAAACGAACCAGTTGCAGCGCCGCGTTACGGCGAACCAAAGGGTCAGTGTCGTTGAGCAAATCCAGTAATGCGTGATGGAACTCTTCAGATTTGTTGTCCTGGCCCATGACCCAGGCCGCGGTCTTTCGCACTTCGGCAGTCTGGCTTTTGGCCGAGGCGATTACCTGTGGATAGAACTTTTTGGCGGTTGGATCGCCGTGTTCAATTCTTTGTTCGAGCTGTAAGAGCGCATGTTGAATGTGCCGCGGGTTCTTTTCCTCGGCGAGATAGGTGGCGATGTCGGTGTCAGAAAGACCGCGGCCAAACCATGTGAAATACCACGCCAGAAAAGGGACGATGATGAAAAGTGCCGCGACAATAATCAACCAGAAATTGGAAGGGCGCTTTTGTTTCAGAGCGGGTGGGCTGGCGAGTTGGCCGTTAGGACTTATGAGATCATTTTCCATTCTTCAATTGTATTTAAACACAGAGGTCACAGAGGAAGACAACACGTACTCTGCGTTCCTCTGCGAAGACCTCGGGTTCACCTCTGCGGTTTCATCTGCAAAAGTAAAAGTTACCGCAGAGGAAGGGCCGAGGACTCCGCAGAGGCCGCAGAGAAGATTGAAGGCGGCCTCACTTACCAAATCAAATACCTCGCTGTTCGACTACGGTAATTTTCGAAGCTCGGTCCGTACTGTCTCCTCAGGAATTCTTCTTCTCGCAGAATTTGAAAATGGCAGGCGACAATCGCCAGCAAAGTGAAAATCATAAAGAACCAGGTGCCGTTAATCAAAAAGATGCCGACGAACAGGAGATCGAACGCCAGGTAGATTGGATTACGCGTAATACTAAAGATTCCCTCCGTGACCAAAGTTCCCGGTGTCTGGCGATCGATTCCAATGCGCCACGAACTGCCGAACGAAAAGAAAGCCAGAATGAAGGTAACTAAACCGAAGATTACCAGAACCAGGCCCACAATCCTGACTGGTCCTGTCCGCAAGAACGCGACGTTCACTGCTTGCGGAAAAATGTCGTACGGCGAATGAAGCGCATGCAAAACCAGTTCGGTCATCCATAACACGACGCTACAGAGCGAGAGTATCTCCACAACCCTCCACGGTCCCTTTCCCCGACCGATGACTATCGGGTTGATTCCAGTCGTAAAACGCAGATAGAGCGCCTTGAACGGAATCACGCACAGCACGATGACTACGATGGATATTTGGAGGTAATCAAAGAATGTCATCAGAGCAGTGCAGTGGAACAGACTTCAGCCTGTGAAGCCCTTTACAAGCACACTGACTGAAGTCTGTGCCACTATGGAGCCGAAAGAGTCCGCAAAATGACGGTCGAGAGTCTCAGCAGACCCAAAGCGCCGTCGCCGCTGCGCTCTGCCGGCGCACTCCGAATTCAGTGTGACGGATACAAATGATAAAGCATCAGGTAGACCAGGACGCCGGTGACAGAAACGTAGAGCCACATCGGCAAAGTCCATCGCGCCAGCGCCTTGTGCCGCAGAAAATCGCGGCGCAATGCCCGGCGAAACGTCACGACCACAAAAGGTACGATTGCTACAGCCAGAACTGTATGCGTGGTCAAGATCGTGAAGTAAATCGGTCGCGCAATTCCCTGTCCCGCAAACCGCGTCGCTCCGTGATGCTGATGATAGGTGACGTAAGAGATCAGAAAAATGATCGATGCGGTGAGGGCTGCCAATTGACAGTTGCGATGCGCAATCACTCGGCCACGCCGAATAAAGTAGTAGCCGGTTGAAAGGAGGATGAAACTTGAAGCGTTGAGCGCGGCGTTCAGGTGAGGGAGAACCGAATAGAAGTCACTCATCAGATTGTCTTGCCCGTAATCAGGGCCATCGCTTCCGCGCGGGTGCGCGGGTCTTTGCGAAAGCCGCCCAGCACCGCGGACGTTACCGTCATGGCGCCGGGTTTTTTCACACCACGCAGAGTCATGCAAGTATGCTCAGCCTCGATCACAACCATCACGCCGAGCGGCTGCAACTGCTGAAACAGAGTAGTCGCGATTTCCGAAGTCAGACGCTCCTGAAGCTGTAATCTGCGAGCGAACGTTTCGGCCAGTCGCGCCAGCTTTGACAGGCCGAGAATTTTTCCATTCTTTGGGATGTAGGCGATGTGGCACTTACCGACAAACGGCGCCAGATGATGTTCGCACAGCGACGCAATTGAGATATCCTTAACGATCACCATCTCGTCGTGCTTGTTCCCCGAAAGCGGCACAACGTGTTCACTCGCGTCCTCGCGCATGCCCGCCGTTAGCTCGACATACATTTCAGCGACGCGCTTCGGCGTATCCTGCAGGCCGTCGCGGTTGGGATCTTCGCCGATGCCTTCGAGAATCAGGCGAACGCCCTGCGCAATTCGATCAAGATTTGGCGCCGGAACACGATCAGGCTTTATTCGCTTTCGTTTGATGTTAGTGACTTTGGCGCTCATCAGTTCTTACTCGCCCTGCAGTGTTCTCTGTTAGTTCTTTCTCTGTGCCTCAGTGGATCTCTGTGCCTCTGTGGTGAGCATATCGCAGGAAAAGATTCACCAAAGAGACACGGAGGAATCACAGAGACGCCGAGAAATCTCCCCGTTTAAAGTTGGTTCTCGCTCAAGTATGCCTGTCGCGCAGCATCCTGAACTTTTACGAGCGGCGCATTGGCCTTCGCAGCCGCCGCCCGACACTGTTCGAACTCCGGCATCACGTTAACCGAGCCGTTATTTCCTTTCGCGACTTTAACATCAATTGGGCCGAATTGCGTCTCGACGCGGACGGTCTCACGGGCCAGGGCCCGGCGTTGAACTTCATAGCTGCGGGCGCCGATGGTGGTCGTCTCGGCAAAGAGCAGGTGCAGGAACTTTTCGCGGTCGTTTGGTCGGCAAAGAATCGAGACCAGGATTCCCGGGCGATTCTTCTTCATTTGCGTATTCGTAAGGTAACAATCCAGCGCTCCGAGTTCGAAAGCGCGATCCATTACGTGACCAAAAAGCTGAGGCGACATATCGTCGATGTTTGTTTCAATCATCAGCAGTGTTTCATCACTGTCGCGAATTGCGTCAAGTTCGCCGACGAAAACTCGCAGCGCGTTGGGAAAACCTTTTGGATTGCGCGTGCCCGCTCCGTAACCGCTCGCTTCAATCTTCATCGATGGAATGTTTTCAAAACGCTCGCAGACGGTCGTGATGATTGCGGCGCCGGTGGGAGTGACGAATTCACCTTCAATATCGCCGGCATAAATCGGCTTCCCTTTGAGAAGTTCGGCAACGGCCGGCGGCGGGATCGGAAAACGGCCATGGGCCATCTGGGCCATGCCGAAGCCAACCCGCAGCGGCGACGAAATGAACTGTTCCATGCCGAGCAGGTCAAAACCAACGGCCGCGCCGCACACATCGATGATCGCATCGATGGCGCCGACTTCATGGAAATGAATTTTTTCGATTGGCTGGTTATGGATTCGACTCTCTGCTTCCGCCAGCCGGGAGAAAATTCGCGCCGCGCGATCCTTCACCCGTTCATTCAGACCCGAGTCGTAAATGATTTTGAGTATGTCGCCCAGGTGCCGGTGCGCGTGTTCATGAGCGGTTTGCACATGAGCGTGGGTCGAGCTAATCCCTGATCGGTCGACTGTTTCGAAGTCGATCTTCCAGCCTGAGACGTTAAGCGACTGCAATTGCTCAATCAGAGCATGCGGCTCGACGCCCGCGGCGACCAATGCCCCGAGAATCATGTCGCCGCTGGCGCCGGCAAAACAGTCAAAGTAGAGAGTCTTCATGATTCAATTAGCCCCAAAAAGGCACAAAAAGCACAAAACAATTTACGATATTCAACTGGCATTCAATACCTTTACGATACATTCCAAACGACACATTCCACTTTCTTCCTTTGTGCGTTTTGTGCCTTTTTGTGGCTAGTCCGGTTCAAGCAGCGGCAGAATTTCGCCGGCCTTGCCCGTCAATACTTCATCGCACAACTCTGAAAGCGGCGTTGGTTCTGGATTCACTTCCACGACATAAGCGCCGGCCGCCCGCGCAATCTCAGGCAGTGCCGCAGCCGGATAGACGACCGCAGACGTCCCGACAACGAAACAGAGTTCACAGTGCTGGGCCGCCGCGGCGGAGCGCTCAAACGCGCCTGCAGGCAGCATCTCACCGAACAGGACCACGTCCGGACGCAGGTGTCCACCGCAGTGAAAGCATGACGGAACACCCTGATCGAATTTCAATTCGCGGACATCGTGACGAGTGCTGCAATCGAAACAGCGCGCCCGCCAGATACTACCGTGCATTTCAATCACGTGACGCGACCCGGCGGCTTGATGCAAGCCGTCTATGTTCTGAGTGACCAGCGCAAACTCCGGGAATCTGTCCTGCCAACTCGCAATCGCTTCGTGCGCGGCGTTCGGTTTCAAAGGAGCAAGCAACTCTCGCCGATAATTGAACCACTCCCAGACTGCCGCTAAATCTCGCTCGAGCATGCCTGCAGATGAAATGACATCGAAAGGCATTCCCTTCCAGACGGTTGTATTGCCGCCTCCGCGAAAGGTCGGCACTCCTGATTCGACCGAGACACCCGCGCCGGTTAACACCACAACGTTCTTCGCTTTTGCGAATAGCTCGCGAAGAGCGTCAGAAATTACTGAATGCATCAGGCCTTGCATGCGGAAACTCGGATGTTAGCAAGCCCGTGACCAAGTCGCAATTTCGCGATTTGCCATTGATTCAATACAATGGCGGTTTGCTTTGGTGGCACAGACTTCAGTCTGTGTTGCTCGGCAATTAGATCACAGACTGAAGACTGTGCCACTTTAAATTCGTGAACTTGATCGAACTACAAACTCAATTGAAGTCAGAGCTTCGCGCAGCCGCGCAGGAACTCTTCGAGATCGAACTCGAACAGATCGCAGCTGAGGTGCCACCGCGTACGGAGCTTGGCGACCTTGCCTTTCCTGTTGCTTTTGACTTAGCGAAACAGATTAAGCAAAAGACCGGCGAGAAACAGGCGCCACGGACCATCGCCGAAACGCTCAAATCAAAATTGGAGTCGTCCGCGCAAGTCGACCGCGTGGAAGTTGCCGGCGCCGGATATCTGAACGTCTTCTTTGATCGGGCCGCGCTGGTCGCCAAGCTATCAGAAATGGCCGCCGGAGCGCCGGAGTCGGCCGAAGCCAGGAAGCTGATGGTCGAGCACACCAGTATTAACCCCAACAAAGCGGCACACATTGGACATGTGCGGAACTCCGTTTTGGGTGACACGTTCGTGCACATTCTCGAAGCGGCCGGCAATCGTGTCGAAGTGCAAAACTACATCGACAACACCGGCGTGCAGGTGGCCGACGTGGTCGTTGGCTTCAGGCATCTCGAAAAAATGACGCTCGACGACATTAAAGCGCTTGATCGATCGCTGACGGAATCAAAATCGTTCGACTATTATTGCTGGGATCTATACACGCGAGTCGGATTGTTTTATCGCGACGGCGCCGTTGATGGAGAATCAAATCCTGAGAAGTTGAAGCTGCGCGGTGAAATTCTTCACGCCATCGAGGAAGGAAATAATCCTACGGCTGAACTTGCCGATTATGTCGCGACGCGCAACGTTGAGCAGATTCTCGACACAATGGAGCGACTCGGCATTCGCTATGACCTGCTGGCTCGCGAATCTGAAATCCTTCATCTGCACTTTTGGGAGCGCGCCTTTCAATTGATGAAAGATCGGGGCGTGATTCTCTTTGCCGGCGAAGGACGCAATCGCGGTTGCTGGGTGATGCCGTTCGAATCGCACACGGGAACCGACGAACATGAATCGGACAAGATCATCGTTCGCTCGAATGGAACTGTTACCTATACGGGCAAAGACATCGCCTATCAACTTTGGAAGCTGGGCCAGCTCGGTCTTGATTTCAACTATAAGCCGTTCAGGTCCTATCCGGATGGCCACGCAACCTGGGTCACTACGACTGAGCCGAACGCCGAGGTTCAACCGGAAGTTCCGCGTCCTAATTTCGGTGGCGGCGAGATTGTTTACAACGTAATTGATTCCCGTCAGTCGTATCCGCAGGACATCGTCCGCAAGGGCGTCGCGGCAATTGTGCCTGAGTTCGGCGAGAAGGCGAGCGTGCATCTTTCGTACGAAATGGTCGCGCTGTCGCCGGGCGCCTGTGAAGAGTTGGGCATTCAATTGTCCGAAGAGGATCGGAAAAAACCTTACATCGAAATGAGCGGCCGGAAAGGCCTGGGCGTCAAGGCAGACGATCTTATCAACCGTCTGGAAAGCGATGCTCTGGAGGAAGTTAGAACGCGGCATCCGGACCTGGCCGAAGCCGAGCAGCGCGAAACTGCGCATTCGATCGCGGTTGGCGCGCTGAGATATTTTCTGCTGAAGTTCACACGCAATTCCGTAATCGCGTTCGACTTCAAAGAGGCGCTTTCGTTCGAAGGAGAGACTGGGCCCTACTGTCAGTACGCCGCCGTGCGGGCGAATTCGATCTTTAGGAAACTCGGTGTCAGTACCGGGAGCGGTAGCGACCGGGCCCAACCTGGCCCTCTCGCTGAAGCACAGGATTTGATCACCTCTCGGCAAGAGCAAGTTAAGGACCTTCTCTCCGGCGAAACCGGTGATGAGGTCTGGTCACTTCTGGTTTTGGCGGCGCGGCTGGCGGAATCTAACGCTCAGGCCGCGGCCAGCGCGGAACCGGCAATCCTGGCGAAGTACACGTTCAACCTGGCAAAAGCCTTTAACCTTTTCTATCACCGGCACCGAATAATTGCTGAAGAGGATGTAGTGAAGCGCGCGGTCCTGATTACAATTGCCGACTACGCACGACGTCAATTGATCGAGGCGCTGGGGACCTTGGGAATCTCGGTGCCTGAACGAATGTAACCCTGAGTGGTTGACCAATTGCGACGTGTGGTTTTTGTAGCCTGGGCCGTTTACGCCTGGGTGAGAAAACAGGCGACGCTATTAAGCCCCATTAATGGGGCTTTTGAAACTAACCGATCTTTTATTCCCAGGCGTAAACGCCTGGGCTACGAAAAAATCGTTTCAATTGCGGATTCCGTAACCCTGGCCCGATTTACGGATTCACGAATAACGTCTTACTATAGTCACCAATGCTAATCGTAATGAAAGCCGACGCCACCGATGCGCAAATCGCGCACGTGTGCGAAGTCGTCACCGAAGTCGGATTCAAAGCGCACGCCATGCCCGGAGCGACACGCACGGCGATCGGCGTCACCGGTAATCAGGGCGCAGTCGATCCAACTCGATTTGAAAATCTACCCGGCGTGGCTGAGGCCATCCGGGTCAGCAAGCCTTATAAGTTAATCACGCTCGATCTTCGTCCGGAAAAAACCATCGTTCGCGTTGGAGATGCGACGATTGGCGGTGATGAATTGGCTATCATCGCCGGTCCGTGCGCGATTGAGAGTCATGCACAGGCTTTCGCCGTGGCCGAGTCTGTACGTCGCAGCGGCGCGCGCTTTTTTCGTGGTGGGGCCTTTAAGCCACGCACTTCACCTTACGCGTTCCAGGGTTTGGGAGAAGAAGGCCTGAAGATTCTGGCTGAAGTGCGCGACGTTTACGGTCTTAAGATTGTCACTGAGGCGATGGATGAAGCGGGCGTGGATCTGGTTGAGAAGTATGGCGACATGATTCAGATTGGCGCGCGTAACATGCAGAACTTTACCTTGCTGAAACGCGCGGGCCGTTCGCGCCTGCCGGTGCTCTTGAAGCGAGGACTCTCGGCAACGCTCGACGAATGGCTGCTGGCTGCCGAGTACGTCATGTCCGAAGGCAACTACAACGTCGTTCTCTGCGAGCGCGGCGTGCGCACCTTCGCCCAGCACACGCGCAACACGCTCGACCTCGCTTCAATTCCTGCTGTGCGTCGCATTTCGCATCTGCCCGTGATCGTCGATCCTTCTCATGGGACCGGGAAGAACTACATGGTCATTCCGCTCGCCTGTGCCGGGGTCGCAGTGGGCGCTGATGGCTTAATCGTTGAAGTTCACGACCAACCTGAAAAGGCGCTTTCAGACGGCGCTCAAGCGCTGACCATCGAACAATACGACCAGCTGGTCCGGGAAGTGCGACCTATCCACGAAGTCGTCGCCCCGCAACCCGTGAGCTAGCCCATCATTCAGTTCCGGACAAAATATTGATTAGCGAGCTGGCGAATACCGACCGGGGAATGACTCGGTCGAAGCCGGCCGCTTGTGCGTCGCGCTGAAGCTCTGTTTGCACGTGGGAAAAGAAGCCCAGGAGTGGAATGTTTTTTGTTTCTTCCTTCGCCTTGAGATGCTTCACCAATTCAATCGGATTGATTCTTTGCGAATGGAGATCGCAGATAATTAGCGTTGGAGTTTGCTGTTGGATAATTTCGAACACGCCATCAGCACTCCGCGCGAAGGCAACCGGCACACCGACCTGTTCCGCCGTGCCGCGGATCTTGGACGCGAAGAAAATGTCATCAACAACTGCGATAATGTTTCTAGTCATATGAGTGGCCGTAAAGCGAACCGGCTACCGTGACGGTTCAGCTTCTGGCACTGAGCTGCGAGCGAGTATCATCTCGTCGAGCGAGCGAACATGTCTACCAACGGTATCGAAATTGGAAGTCACGGGCCAACCGGCGAACAAGCTGAGAAACGCACCCGTCTCGTGTTGGCTTCCTACAACATTCGTTATGCCGTCGGCAGATATCTAATCGCGTCCGGGCTGATGAGGAAGTTTGGCTACAACTTTCCTACCAGGCGAGCTGAAGCGATTGGACAAAATATTCGCGTCGCCTCTGAAATCTTTTCGAATAATGAACTGCTGCCGCCGCCTGACATTCTAGCACTGCAGGAGGCGGATAAAGAGACGGGCCGCGCGGGCAGGCAACATGTCGCGGCGCGGCTTGCTGAGCATCTCGGCGTCGGATACGTTCATATCGGCGCAGGATTGCCGCACGGAATACAACCAAAGCAGCGTGAGTGGTGGCTGAATTTTGAGGAGCAAGTCGCAGTCGACGATGAAGGCGACATGGGCGTCGCGCTTTTGAGCCGGGTGCCGTTAAGCGACGTGGAACGAATCGATTTGCCCTGGCACGATTGCGCTTGGCGGCCCCGCCTGGCGATGGCAGTGACGATCAATCTGAGTGACCAGAATCTTCGCCTCTTCAACGTGCACATCGATCCGCATGGGCCTCTGGACAATCAACATCAACAGACCGAAGCTGTTCTGGAGCTGGCGCAAAAACACGACGGGCCGGCGGTGATTCTCGGCGACTTCAATACGCTGTCAAAACAAAAGGCGATCGAGATCAGAAGACTTCTTGAATCGCATGATTACACGACTCCGTTTCCAACGAATATTCCAACCTGGCGCGGCGCCGGACTAATCAGGTTCCACGCGGACTGGATTTTCGTGAAAGGGGTGCGGGTGACACGCTGGGGCGTCGTGAGGCCTTTGAACGTTTCGGACCACTGGCCGATTTGGGCGGAGATTGAGGGTTCAGAGTTCAGGCTTTAGCCTGCTACATTCGGAAAAGACGACAACCTGAAGGTTGAACTCTAAACATGAAGATCACCAGCCGCGACAATTCTTTGCTGCGTCACGCGCGGGCCGTGCGCGACGGCAAGGACAATGAATCAATATTCGTCGAAGGGCTGCGCCTTTGTGAAGAAGCGGTCCGCTCAAAGCTCAAAATTGAAGCCGTCATCTATTCAGACCGGATTGCTCAAAAAGATCGCGCCGCACGGCTTATCCAGGAAATCGAGAAGACCGCTGCGAAATCCGGCTCGGTCAGCGAAAAGTTATTAGCTTCAATTTCTTATACGAAAACGCCTCAGGGGATAATCGTGCTGGCGGCGCGTCCCACGATCAGTGAAAAGGAGTTTGCTCTTCGTCAGACCGACAAGTCTTTGCTGGTCATCCTGCACCGCATCAACAATCCGGTGAACCTTGGAGCAATCCTGCGCACGGCGGAAGCGGCCGGCGCGACTGGCGCGTTGACGACCGCCGGCACCACCGATCCCTTTTCACCAAAATCTCTGCGCGGCGCGATGGGCGCGGCCTTTCGTCTGCCGATTTGGACTGAGGTTGATTACGCTCGGGCTGTTGACTGGTGTCGCAGTCGGTCGATTGAGACCATCTGCGCGACCGCCAAGGCTAAGCGCAGCTACACTGAGGTGGATTGGCGCCAACCGGCGGCGCTGATTCTCGGGGCAGAGTCAGCAGGGCTGTCGGCAGAAGAAATTGCCGTGGCAAACGAAGCGATTAGGATTCCAATGAAGGGTTCGACTGAAAGTTTGAATGTGGCCGTTGCTGCGGGAATTCTACTCTATGAGGCACATCGTCAGAGAGGCTAGGGACGCACGCCTCCGGCATGCTTGAGAGTAAGAGCACTCCGGAGGAGTGCGTAGCGAATTACTGAACGCGCAATTCTAAGTCACCCATCCTTTTTTCGACTCGCCGCTGGTCAGCGCGCACTTGCAAGACATCCTGATTTAGAACATCGATCTTTCGATTAAGATCTTCCACTCCCTTTCTCACTTCAAGAATCTCTGCAAGGGCGCGTTCCCAAATCGGTTTTGTATCAAGTGCCTTTGCCTCCAGCGCCTGGACTCGGCCTTCCAGCCCATCCAGCCGGGCGTCTACCACGTCAAAGCGCTTGTCGACAGCATCGAACCGGGCGCCCATGGCGGCCTCCATAGTATTGAATCGAGCATCGATCGCATCAAAGCGCGCGAACACTCGTTCTTCGAAAGATCGCCCTTCCGGAAGTTCTCGTGTGAGTCCTTCGCCCATCACTCCAATCTTAGCAGCCCGGTCAAGTAAAAAATCTTGCAAACGCCTTAATTCCGCCGACCGTTTCAATAATTCGCTTTAGTGGTACGATTACGACCCGGTTTCGGCTAGAATAGCAGCGAAAATGGCGCGGACAATTTTGCTATTCGAAGTGGCGTGAACTCGTTTACAGCGCAACTCGTATCCTGATTCATGGCTGACGAACAAAACCAACCCCCGAAAAGACAGACGATCTTGCCTGAGCGTCTGATGCGCCGCGTCCTTGAAGGCGTCGGCGACGTTGTCGATCGAAAACTGGGACGCTCTGCGGAGCCGGGGACTGCGCTTTCGACCGATCAGATAATCCTGCGAATGAACCGGGCGATAGATGGGCGTGTGCGTGATGAGAAAGGCAAAGGCCGCATCGCGCCTCATCATCTCAAGCTGAAAATGGAATGGGGCACGCACTCCGAAACTCCAACGGATGTCACTAAGCGTCTGGAAACAGAAGTTTTGGCCGCGGCAATCGATCACATCAATGACAATCGTTACCGGACGCTGGCCCCGGTCGAGATCGAAACAGAAGTTGATATCTTTACACATGGCATTTCGGTTGAACCTAATTTCGGCGAGTTCGAAGAGCAGCTGCAGCGCAAGGATTTGGAGAAAAAGCTGGGCAAGCCAATCAAGGCTCCGCATGCTGAGAAAGTCGAAATTCCGATGGTCGCCCGAATTACCCTTCCGGAAGGATCGAAGGAAGTTGAATTGATGTTTGTTGCCGGTGGCCGGCGCATAAACGTGGGTCGCGGGACGGACAGCGATCTTCATTTGAACCATGCGAGCGTGTCGAAAGTTCACGCCGCGTTGAAGATGGATATACAACATAACCTTCTGGTCGCTGATACGGGCTCAACCAACGGTACGCACATTAACGGCATGCGCATCCCTTACGGCGAGGCTCGTCCGATTCAGGAAGGCGATGTCGTGGCATTCGGCGACGTCGAGGTCCGCCTTCGCAAGATTAATCCATGACATCATTCGCGCTGTTTCTTTTTCAAACGCCAACACCGCAAGCTGTCCCCACGCCTGAGAAGCTGCCTGCCTGGCTGACGCTGGTCTATCTGATTGGAATAGCGTTGGTTGGATTATTGCTCCTGCTGTCACTTTTGCGCGCATGGTTTAGTCGCGCTCCGGTCGCGCCCACCGCTCCTTCCAGCCTGCCCAAAGACATTCAAAAGCGGTTGGGAGCAACGACGACAAATCGAGGATTGCGCGCCTGGCGTTGGCTGTTCGCGTTAGCTGCCATTTTCGTTTTCAGCTTTCACGTCTATTGGGCCCGTTATGCGGCGGACCGCAATCCGAAATTTCAGGAACTGGGCTACAAAGATCTACGCAACCGGCGGCTGACTCAATCGACGCTGCGTGGTTGGATTTATGATCGGAAGGGCCGGCCGCTGGCTTACTACAAGAGAAACTCGAACGGTGAAATCGATCGGGAATACCCGATGGATTCAGCGATGGCTCATCTCTTTGGAACGGATCGCGGCGAGCCGGGCCTCGAGCGCGCGCTGTTCGGCGCAGATGCCGGGGCCGTGCCCGAAGTTTGGCAAATCATCAAGGGTCAAACCGTCCAACAGAAACTAAACAAGGATTACACCCTGACAATCGATCAGGACTTGCAGCAGGCCGTCGTCGAGCAACTGAAGGGAAATCATGGCGCCGTCGTCATGTTCAATCCACAGACGGGCGAGGTGCTGGCCATGTACAGCAATCCTTCATACAGCCTGAAACAAGTCGACGACGAAGCCACATGGATCAAGCTGGATAATGACCGGAAAGAGCGTCCGATGTTGAATCGCGCGCTGAACGAGTACTACGTTCCGGGCTCAACGTTCAAGACGCTAATGATGTACACGGCGTTTCGCAACGGCATGGAGAAGACGCGATTTACCACGAGCGGAGGGTTTTCGCCGCCGGGCTGCGGTCGCACGATTACCGATGACAATGGCGGCTGCGAAGCGTGTGGGAACATCGGGATTGATTCTGCTTATCAGCATTCGAGCAATATCTACTTTTCATACCTGGGAACGCAGTTGGGCGGCGTGAAGATTCATGATACGGCGAAGCTCATCGGTTTAGGCGCCTACGATAGTGTGAGCGGTGAAGGCCAGGGACGCCGCGAGCCTGAGATTTGGAACGCCAGCAGCAACGCGATTAAGAATGCGATTGGGCCGACCGAGTCGTGGCTGAAGGCCGGGCCGCACTCTACGCGATGCGAGCTGATGTACGAGGGCTATGGCCAGGGATTAGCTTCACAGATGACGCCCTTCCAAATGGCCTTGATGATTTCCGTGGCGGCAAATCTCGAAGGCCGGTTGATGAAACCCAAGATCGAAATGGATCGGCCGCCCGAAGTCTTCAATCAGGTGCTGACCCGCGATCAAGCCACCGAGATACGGCGCATCATGAATTTAGTCACCGAAGGCGGCACCGCAAACAGCGCCATGGCGCCAGTGAAAGCCGCCGGCATCAGAAGCGGTGGCAAGACCGGAACCGCGCAAAAAGCTGTTCCCGTCATCGATCCAAAGACGGGCGATCCAATGAAACGGTTGGTTACTGAGCGTGACTTCAAAGGGAAAATTATCCGGCAATACGAAGAGACTGTAATGAACGAAAAGCTACGCAGCGATGCGTGGTACCTGAGCTTCGCGCCTTTAGAGAAGCCGGCCATAGCGATGGCGGTGTTGCTGGAAGGCCCGGGACCCGGCATCAGTTTTTATGGCGGCAAGAATGCCGGCCCGGTCGCCGCGCAACTTATCTTGAAAGCGAAGGCTTTGGGATATTTCGGTGGCGCGGGCCAACAGGCGGCGGCGCCGCCGGCCGCCAAGCCACGAAAACGGAATCGCTAATCGGTTTAGACGAAGAACTTACTAAATGCGTAATCGTCTTTCATCACACCTGCTCCTGCTGTTCCTGCTAGTCGGGGTTGAGATCGCCGGCTATTACGCCATTTATCGCGCGGCGGCTATTCGCGGTTACGAAACCTCTCTGATTGGCGCCGGTCGCGACCTTCTGCTTTTCCTCCCCATCATCGTGATGGCGCTGTGGGTTTCTG
>Ga0070703_10000080_pt1 | contig 48227 bp, 39 predicted proteins | sample KBSK5251metaG_FD_65453 | JGI IMG/M metagenome (GOLD analysis project Ga0070703, IMG submission 65453) | Corn, switchgrass and miscanthus rhizosphere microbial communities from Kellogg Biological Station, Michigan, USA - KBS K5-25-1 metaG | ecosystem: Host-associated > Plants > Roots >... | reverse complement strand
TCTCCACTGCAGCTTCAGAGTAAACCTTCATCCCGCCACTTTAGCTGACGGTCTACCTTGCGCTGCTGAAAGCGGACATATCGTGTGCTACTACGGCGGACATATCATGTGCTAGCGACATGCGATGTCTGCAATATTGCGATATGCTGTCATATATGCTAGCATCTGCACTTTGGAGAGCGAGCTATGACACGAACGACGGTCTTACTCGACCACGATCTCTTGCTCGAGATCAAACAACTTGCGCGATCCAGCGGGACTACTGCAACAGACGTCATTCGCGCAGCTCTTAAGAGCTATCTTGAAAAGAACCGCGCGAAGCGCAAGCTGTCTTTCACCGGCGTCGGCAAGAGCGGCCGCGCGTCGATCGCCAAGGATTCTGAAAAGATCCTCAAGCGCAAGGTCAATAGACGAGAGGGCTGGTGATGGCAATCATTGTCGACACCGGTCCGCTCTACGCACTCGCCGATGCCGATGATCAATATCATCGCTCGGTCGCGAAGTTCGTAGCCGCCACTCGCGAGACATTGATTGTCCCAAGCCCGGTCGTTCCCGAAGTCTGCTATCTGTTGGGGGAGTATCTTGGCGCCGATGCCGAAACAGAGTTTCTTCAGTCCCTCATCGGTCAGGAATTATTGCTCGAGCACTTCAACACAAAGGACCTTCAGCGAGCCGTTGACATACTCAAGCAATATCACGATGCCGAGTTTGGAATGGTGGATGCCACAGTGATGGCGATGGCTGAGCGATTGAAGATTCAAACTGTGCTTACGATAGACCATCGCGACTTCGGAATGTTCCGTCCGAAACACTGCGATGCTTTTCGGATCGTACCTGAGTGACGCGGCTTGAATTATCGACATGCGGGTATAGCCAAGAATGGGCTGGTGTTAAAGAAGCAAATGTCAATATTTCAGGCCCGACCCCTTGTTTCTAACTTCGGCAGTTCCATTCCCACGGTGCGCTTGAATTTTAGACCAACGCAAACTAACATCGCTTCGCAATGCCAGATGAAATCAGATCATCCAACGCGCCATCGCAGCACGTAGACGTTAATCCTCCTATCGATAGAAATGCTTTGATCGCAATCATCCTCGGATTGCTCACCACGGCAGCCATCCTTTTTTGGATCTATCAAGTGAACCACGCGCTCCAACTGAAGATTGAATCGGCAGAGGTTTGGTCCGACTATCAGATAAGAATCGCCAAAGCCACAGTCGAAGAAGACCCCAATCTCAAACAGCAGTACACCGAAGAGCAGGATGTGCTGCGCAGGCACGCAACTGAATTGAAAGACATGAGCAACAGCGCCAGGTATGCCGCGAAATTCTCAGGCTTCGCAGCGTTGTTTGTTCTGCTCGGAACCGCAGCCGCGGTTGCTGCATTCCTTTCAAAGAGTAACTACATCGGCTACGCGGGCATTCTGTTGGCCCTCATCGGGATCGGCTTTGAAATCAAAGTCCTTTTGTAAACTACATACTCGCCCGGCATAACCCTAAGATTTGCCGCTTAGCGTCTCTGTGTACTACGCCGTATGAATCTTAAACACAGCGACTTCCGCGCGAGCCAGCATGCGGCTGTAATCCTCGCGGATAAACGGAGAAACACTCAATACTCCGAGGCACGGCAGTTGTAACTCCAATGCGGCAGGGACTGAAAAAATGAACAGATTATTAGTGAAGCGCGCCTGCGATAGAATTCCCAAGGCCAAAGTGGCGATGATCTGCGCACCTCTTCTGATCTTGATGTTTGCGATCTATTCCTTTGCACCGCCTGACTCCTCGTCGCCAACCAACCCGTCGAAGAGTTTCTCGAGCATAACGATCAAAAACTTTGGCCAGATGGATGATCACTTTTACAGAGGAGCACAGCCCAACGATAACGAGTACAAGGAGCTGGCGGAGTTGGGAGTAAAAGCAGTCATCGACTTGCGAGATGATCCGATGCCGTATGCCAAAGCCGCCGCCGAGGCCGTGAAGTTGGCGTACTTCAATATTCCGATGAGCGACAAGGACTACCCTAAGGACGCCGACGTTGATGCGTTCCTGAAGCTCAGCACCGATGAACACAATTGGCCCTTCTATGTTCACTGCGCGGGCGGCCGTCATCGAACCGGGCTCATTGGCGCGATGTACAGATTCAATCACGACGGATGGGATTACACCCGTGCTTACGCCGAGATGAAGAACTACGATTTCTATACGCGCTGGGGCCACGGAGCAATCAAGAAGTTCGTGGAAAACTACTGGCAACGATTTCAAGCGAAGAAACCCCAGCCGATCTCAGGCAGTAACAAGCAAAGCTAGATGCCTCGGCGCTCTTACCTATGAATCGGGTACTTCGGTTTCTTTGGAGCGACCGCTACATTCTTTTTGATCTCCGACAGTCCCACTTGTATCGCTTTCTCGAGCTGAGGGTCGCGGCCGCCTAACGCGTCTCTCGGGGTGATCTCGACTTCGTAATCCGGTACCACTCCGACGTTCTCGATTCCCCACGACGTGCCGTCAGGATTGTAAGCCGCCCGATTAGGAAGCTGAATGTTTCCGCCATCGATGAACCTCGGCGTGTACACATAAGGCCCGATGCCTCCGCCTCCCGTCCGCGCGCCAACGATCGGGCCGACCTTCGCAAGCTTGTACATGAATGCGAAGGTTTCGGCCGCTGAGAAGTTTTCCTGATTGGTGATCAACACTTTTGCCAGAGGTCCCGGGTTCACCGGTGTCGCAATGTCTTCGCCTTCACGGAAGGTGTAATAGTAAAGCGGCTTTCGTTGCAGCCATTCGATCAGATAGTCCGGCGTTATTCCGCCGCCGTTGTATCTTTGATCGATGATCACGCCCGCTCGATCGCTGTAGCCGGTCAGCCCTCGAATAAAATCCATGATCCCGCCGCCGTAATCGGTAACGTATATGTATCCGAGCTTGCCGCCCGACGCTTCTTCGACTCGCCGGCGATTCGCCTCGGCCCAGTTCGCCAGGCGCAAGCCGGATTCATTGCCGATAGGAAACACGGTCAGGCTTCTTGAACCATCGCGACTCGGGTTGGGACCTACGGTGATCTTTACCGCTTGATTCGCTTTTCCATCGAAGTAGCTATAGATACTCTTTGAAGAATCGATGTCTTTGTCGTCGGCCGCGAGAAGGTATTCGCCTTCTCGCGCGCTGACGCCCGGACGATCGAGCGGCGCTTGCACCGAAGCGAGCGGGGCGTTGTAACTGGTCGCGCGATAGATCTGTTTGAAGCGGTAACGCCCGTTCGCAATCTCATAGTCCGCACCAAGCAATCCGATTCGGACAGGCGGTCCCGCGGGTTGGGGCAAATCCCCTCCGCCCACGCCGAGATGGCTGACGGATATGTGCCCGAGCATTCGATTCATCAATGCGTTCAAATCCGCTCGCCGAGTGATGCTGGGCAGGTATTCGGCGAAATGTTTTTCCAACTCGGCGAGATCCTGGCCGTGATGATTCGGCTCGTAAAACCAATCCCGCATGATGCGCCAGGCTTCGCGATACATCTGCTTCCATTCAGCGCGCGGATCGACGGTCACTTCCATCTTCTTGAGATCGAGCTTGCCTTCGTCGGGCTTGGGCGCGGCGCCGGCCGAAACCAAAAACCAACTTCCCGCTTTCGCGTACAGCAAACGGCTGCCGTCGCGTGTGACTTCAAAGCCGCCGATGCTCTCAATCAGTTTCTCGGGGCGCGCACTCGTTGTGAGATCGATTTTGTAGAGCATCTGCGAGGGTTGGTTCGGAGGCGCGGGAGACGCGGGCCACTCATCGATCTGCGCGATCAGCACTCCCGGTTTGCCGGGCGCAAGCGCCGCGTAGTCACGCTGAGGCGCCGGCAAATCGACTACCCGGCGTCCGAGATCCTCGAAGTCAATTCGCACCGTGGCCACTGATTCGCCGGCTTTTGCTTCCGGGTTCGAAGTACCGTTTGGAAGAATCGGCGACGCGCCGTCATTCGCGAGAACGATCGCGTGCAGCCGTCTCGTCACAAGCGGGCGAGCGAAAGTGCCTTTCAATACTCCCCAACCGTATTCGCTGGTGCCCGCGTTTGCACTCGAAGCGAAATACAGATACTTGCCATTCGCGTCGAAGCACGGGAGCTCAGAGTGTGTTCGTCCATCGGTGACCTGATGGACTCGCTTGGCTTCAAGGTCGTAGATGAAAACCGTTCGCACGCGATTGTGAAGATGCTTCGAATAGGTGAGCCAGCGGCTATCGGGCGACCACGCGGGACGCCACTCTTCCTGATACGAATAGCCGGACGTGTCAATGCGCGAGACGGCGCTGCCGTCGGCATTCGCATACCACAGCGCGAGCCGCTTGTCGGTAAAGGCGATCTTCCTGGAATCAGGCGACCACGTCAGCTCGCGATAAAACGAGGGCTTCGGTTCAATTGAAATCTTCTTGACCGGACCATCGCCCGCGATTGATCTAACGTGCAGTTGATACTCGCCGGACTCATCCGAGAAATAGGCGATCAATTTGCCGTCCGGCGAGATACAAGGAAAGCGCTCGGCAACGCCTGGAGAGTTGGTGACGTTGCGAGCGTCTCCAGTCGCCGGATCAAAAACAAAAACTTCGCCGCGCGCGCCGTATGTGACTCTGTCTCCATTCGCGCTTGGGAATCCCCACTCAATCGGCCGCGCATTCACGGTGCGCGGCGGAAACGCCGCTTGTCCGTCTGGACTCCGACTTCCTCGCCGACCTGCCGCACAGTCTGCAATGAGAAGAGCGAGACAGGACGGCAGTCCGTCATCGACCGTTCCGAACTCAACAGCGTGAGATTGTGTGCGTCGCGAATTCCGTCGCCTAGCATGCGAATGAGTCCGGCGTCGTCAATCGAAAGAATCTCTCCGGATGGCGTCTCCACGTCAACGATCCAGTCGTCCGTATCCGCGTACAACGGAGTAGCACCCGGCGGGAGGCTCTCCGCTTCGGAAAGGTTGGGCGGCTGAGCGGTCTTGTCACGATGCCGGAACCTGGGCTGATACTTGAGCATGTGTTGTTGCTCGCGTGCGGTGAGATAGGGAAACCCTTTGTGGCTTGCGGAACTCTTGAACGCGAAAACGCGATCGCCGTATACACCGGCGAACCCAACGAAGGCTTCTTCCAATTCCTCACCGCGCATGCTTTTCACAGGATAGCGCCAGAGGCTCTCGACGTTTCCAATCAAGCTCATGTGTTTCCTCTCCGCCGGCGCGGAATGCCGGATCGTGAAGCAGGCCGATCACCTCAGCGTCTCTGAAACTCCGACGTGCCCATCAACAAGCCGACAAGTTGGGAGATTCGCCGGCGATCCGGGTTTGCGTCAGGCGTTGAGGTTTTTGCCGGGACCACGGCCGGCCGCTCTCCGTTGTTCATCGCTGGACGCGCGGCGCTCGCAGCGATGACCGGCGCAGATTGATCAGCAAGCCCGGCACGAACCGCGCGAAGACTCTCGGGCGCGAGTTCAGTGTGAACGATCAGTGCTGAAAGCCGGATCATCAGCGTGTCGACGTTCGCGGCGGTCCCAGCCGCGACAAGCCGCAACGGATCGTAACTCGTGCCGTTGATCTGATTGTTCGCAAGCGCAACGACGTAGTTGATCCGATTGAAGAACACTCCGGTGTTCACCCACTTCGCCGAGTCCTCGCCGTATCCGGTCGGAAAGGCGAATTGATAGAGCGGTTCGCCCATTCGGCGAATCCACTCGTGAAGCGGAGGCGCGCCGTTTGTGTCGCCATCCACCGCGCGGATCGCGGACGCCGCAAGCTCGAGCGGTGACCTCACCTTTGATCTGAATGCCGCCGTGGAATTGAATTCCGCCGATGTCAGGATCGCCCGCACGACTTCGCGGAGATCGCCGTCTGTTTTCAGGAAAACTTGCGCGACGCGTTCGACCAACGGCGCCGGCGGATCATCCGAAACAAATCGCTGACAAAGTTTCTTCGAGATGAATCTCGCGGTGGCTGGTTGCTTCGCTAGAATATCAATCACGCGAAGTCCATCGGTGATCCCTCCGCCCGCGGGTATCGTTATACCCAGCACAGTCTTCGACCCGTCATCGTGCATCCACGGACGAAACACGAAGCCCCCGCCCTGATACGGCCGATCGATCGTCCATCCGGTAAAGCAACGCGCGACTTCCTGCACATCCTTCTGCGTATAGCCGCCGTTGACTCCAAGCGTGTGCAGTTCCATCAACTCGCGCGCGTAGTTTTCATTGATCCCGGGCTTTCGGCGAATTGGGGGTTGGGGGTTGAGGGTTGGGGGCTGGGGATTCTGAGCACCGTCCTTCTTCGCAATCATCGCAGTGTCTGGATCGACGCTCCCGTTACGCATCACGCCTTCTGGTGGCGTGGCATTGGCTCCAGGAGCCGATTTCAGGGGTTGTGCGTTTTGCGGTCGTGTTGGCCCCGGAGGACGCGGCTGCTTCGAATCAGGCGACGACGACAGCCAATTATCCAAATAGAACATCATCGCCGGGCTCTGGGCGGTCGCCAGCAGCAGATCGCGAAACTTGCCAAGCACGCGCGGCCTGATCACATCGCGTTCGTAGCTCGTCACGAACCATTGATCCGCTTCCTTCTGCGCAAACACATTGAAATGATTGAACCAGAAATCGGTGAGCACTTCCTGCAACTGGCGGTTGCTCGATACCGCGCGGACAAGTTTCTGTTGAACGAGTTCTCCCACAATCTGCTGCGGGCGTCCGAAGATCGGAGGCGCATTCTTGTCGCTTGCGCGCTGATCGGCAACCTGCACTGGAGGGTAAAACTGATAGAGTTCCGCGGAAGCCATACGCTGAGTCGGCAAGACGGCCAGGCTCTTTTCCAGTTCAGAATCATCGATAACTTCGGGGTGCAACTGTTCTTCGATGAATCGATCGAGTGTCATCTCCTTGATGCGAGCAAAGTCCTGGGGCCGGGGACCAAACGTGATTCGATTGAGCACGTGCAAAGCCCTCTGGTCGTCAGCCAATCGCGCCACGCGGTTCTTTGAAGACGCAACCGGAGCCGGGATCAGGTGCTCGACGGGTACGAGCTTTGACGAGTCGGCTTCCGCGCGAACTCGCGGAGGAATGTTGACCGCAACGAAAGGCGGACGAAGCGGCACAAGCGGTCTTGTATCCACGCTCGCGAATTTGCCCTTCTGCTCTTCGTCGAGAACAGCGCTCAGCTCTTCACGGATCTCGCGTTGTTCTTTTTCGACGTCGGCTTGAAGAGCGGGCGCAAATGGATTCGTCTGCGCGCGAGTGCGCAGCTCCATCAACCGTGGTCCGTGTGCCGCCAATATTCCCCGCAAAAGCCCGGCTTGCTCATCGCTGAGCTTGAGCGCTTCGCGGATGCGATTGATCAACGGCTCAAACGCCTGCGCGTTTGCCTGTCCAGTTTGACGAGCTTGAATCGCCGGCACGATCGGTGACAAAAGAGCCCAGGCAAGGGAGATGCAAAGAAGCAAACGAAGTTTTGACCGCATAACAAGTGCTCCTTGTGCCTGCAATCTTATCCCAAAGTCGAACCACCCTCAAAGGTTGGACAGCGAGTATCGAACTGCTCAGAAACCCCGGATGGGCGGCCCTCCGCGACCAATCCAATGACTTTTGCGCGTGCTCGCTTTCTTGTGGTAGATTCACTTCAAGAAGTCGAGTAAGCAGCACCCGGAACAAATCAAAACTGATCAGGAGATTCGATGGCTGAAGCGGCAGAGATGATTGGAACGTTCGTGAAGATGGAGCCCATGTCTCACGGGCGACCCGACCTCAGGAAGAAAAAACCGAAGATCCTCGCGGTCATAATGGACAACTGCACCGGATGCGCGGGCTCGCCGGCCTGCGTCGAGTACTGTCCCGTCGATGCGTGCATGTTCTGGGTACCGGATGAGGATTACTACCCGAACGGCCGCATCGAAGTCGATCCGAATCTGTGCATCGGCTGCAAGCTCTGTACCAGCAAAGGCCCCGACGGCACCTTCCTTGAAGGTTGCCCCTGGGACGCAATCGCGATGATGGACACCGCCGAATGGGAAGGGCGCACTGGCTTCACTCTGAATCCGTAACTCGAAAACACTCGCGAGAGATTTATCCTTGAACCTGATTGGCGCCTGAGCGTGTAAGGCTCTGAGGCAATCAATCATGACTCAGCCAAACGGCGCCGATCAGGAAGCCAAACCACAGCGCATCATCGCCAACGAAATCACTATCGTCGATCGACATGGAAGGCCGCGTATGCGTCTCGCTGTCGATGACGACGGGACCGCGGCTGTTAAATTCTATGACAACGGCGACCACTTGCGTGTGGCACTGTTTCTGAAGCAACCCGAAAACGACGACGAGGATAGCCTTTTCATGTCAGAAGACGGCGAGTTGGGATTGCTGATGGTCGACCGAAGATCAGGCGGGATCAGACTCACAATTGCCGAGGATGGAATCTTAGGAAAACGAGCGCGTCTCGAGATAAGCGAAAGCCTGCTTGATAAGAGGCGGACGCATCGCTTTCCTCCCCGGCCCGCGGTTATGAATGACTAAGGCGAAAGCTCGCTCAACGCGGACTTCCAGCTCTTTCGCGAATTGCTTCGATTGTTGACGCGGCTTGTTTCTGAATTCGATCGGGCATCGCCGATGTCGGACGAGTGTAGCGTTGAATGTAAGAAATATCATCCGGCTGCCCGAGGATAAATAGCGCTCGCAGCGCTTCCCACACCTGGTCCGCCGACGGCCACAGCGTCATCAATTCAGTCCCCGCTTCAACAATCTTCCCGTCTGCTGCTGAAATAGCATCGATCCTTCCTGCTTCAGAGGCGTGAATCTCAACCGTAGTGCCGTCGGCGCGGCGTATTCGCACGAGCGGAGCGCCCCCCGCCACAGCGGCGCCTTCCGCTTTGATGACAAGCTCGACGGTTCCTGCATCTTCGGCTTTGATCGGATGAGGCTCGAGCATCGCAACCAGCTCCGGCCGCGCCGCGGCGTCGCCGAAGCGAACCAGTCCCAACGCCGCATTGTGACGAACGCCCGGGATCGAGTCCTTTAACAGCTCGAGCAACACCGGATGAAACTCTGAGTACGAGTTGTCCTGTCCCATTGCCCACGCGGCAGTCATTCGAACCTCAGGCTGCGCGTGATGTGAAGCGGCGATAACCTCCGGATAAAATCGCTTGACCGCCTGGTCGCCATCCATAATGCGATTGCCAATTTGCGCGAGCGCGTGCTGGACGTTGCGAGGCTTGCTCTGATCGTGCAGATATTCCTCCATCTTTGAATCCGAGAGCGGTCTTCCAAACCAGGTCCCGTACCAGGAGATAAAAGGAATCACCACGAACAGCACGATGACGACCAGGATCGCCCACGGATACTTCCGGCTCGGACCGCGGCGTTGATCCGGCGCGTCGTCGACAGGCTGAGATTGATTGTCGCTCAATGAATTCATCTCCGAATGTTTCGCATCAGTCACGCGGAATATACTCGATCGGTTCGATTATTCCGAACGGTACACGCCCCGGCCCCATACGCGGCAACAAACAACGCCTCATCCTTGAGCACCGCTTTTCGAAATGATGAGTTTGTCACGTAGCTTGCGGCGCGAACTGCCGCAAAGGTCAGACCCGCATAAGCAACAAGCGCTGCGGAAATCACAAACCCATTCAATAACAAATCAACAAACGCCGCGAGCGAGATTACTCCTCCGACCGTCACCCACTTGCGGATCCCGGATGCCGGTTGCGAAACGTAGAACGCGATCGCCTGAATAGGCGGAGCGAGCAGCAGCCAGTATTCACGAGTCCCAAGCGCGACAATGATAGAAGCGGCGGCGGCAACAACAAGCAACAACGACAGCGCCGCGATAATAGTCTTCTTTGACTTGCTGTTGAGCCGCCCGGACCAATCGGCCGCCGCGAGCGGATCGACCCCAATATTGAAGCTGCGAATCGCGACCGCGGCTTGCAACTGCTCGAAGTCTTCGAATGGGAATCCCACAATTCCTGCCACGGACTCGGCTTGCAGCGACTGGGCTCGATGTACTGACTTCGCGTTGGTCATTTCGAATCGCGGCCTCGCGGCTAGCGCGACGGATACAGATGATAAAGCATCAGGTAAACGATCACTCCGGTTACCGAGACGTATAGCCACATCGGAAACGTCCACCGAGCGATGCTCCTGTGAATCACAAACTTTCCCGCCAGCGCCCGTTTCAACGTGATGATCACAAAAGGCACGATCGTCACCGCGAGTATCGTGTGCGAAGTCAGAATCGTGAAGTACAACGGCCTTACCCATCCCTCGCCGGTGAATCGAGTGACACCCGCTCCGAATCCGACGTGATAAACAAGATACGAGACCAGAAAGAGACACGAGCTGATGACCGCGGAAATCATGCACGCGCGATGAGCTGCTACGCGTTTGCGGCGAATCATAATGAACCCGATAACAATCAGTATGCCGGTTGTCGCGTTGAGCATCGCGTTTAGAGTGGGCAAGAAGCTGACAGACATAGTGAGTGCGTAAACTCTTGAGGGCGCCCTGTGAGGCGCCCTCATCGCCGGATACTTTGACTCTCTCAGAAGCGCCGATAAAACGACGCATCGTATTAGTAGGGCTCCGTACGCGACTGTTGCCGCTTCTCCTGTGCATTTCTGAAGCGATAGAAGACCCCGAACAAGCCCGCGAAGATCGTCACCGGCGGGATGAGCAACACGAGTGCTGCAAGGTTCAACCCGCGGCTTGCGGCCGCCGCGTCGCTTGATGCCTCAATCGCCGCCTTGCACATCGCGCACTGCGCAAAGCTCGATTGGGCGCCCAGCATTATGATGCCCAGCGCGATGGTAGAAATAATGAGCGTGCGAAGCAATTTCATTATTAACCTTCGTGCTCGACCTGGTGCACCGGTTCTTGCGGCCTCATATCGTGCAACCGGAAGCTGTCCGGGAAGAAAATTGCAAACAAGCACAGCAGCACGACCAGCGTCGGTACGATCGTGAGTATCAGGCTCAGCCGCTCAAACTTCAAGTGCATGAAATACGCCACGATCAGGGCGGCCTTTACGATCGACGCGCCCATCAACACGATCAGCATCAACGTGATTGGCACCTGGATGTAGGCAAGCAACACTTCGAATCCAGTGAGCGCCAACAGTGAAACCCAGATGATCGTGTTCTGCTTGTCGGTGCCGCCGTGCGCCTCGTGAGTTCCGGTATCCGCCGCGCCCTCGGGTATCGCTTCGTCGGCGAATGGATTTGTCAGCTTTCCGTTCGCGTGTGCCCACATCAACGTCGGCACCGCGAACAGAAGCGCCAACATCAGACACACCAGAACCAGAAATAAATCATCGGTGCCGGCACGGAAGCCGTCCGAGATGACGTTCCATGCAGCGACGCCGACGGCAAGCACGGCGAGAGCCAGCATCACCATGTTCAGCGCGCCGATTTCTCTTTCCTTCGAGTCAACCATGAAGTTCCTCGCGCGGTTATTTTGCAAGCACGTTGTGATAATCAACCGACAACAAGTAGATCAGCGGGAATACGAACATCCACACCAGGTCAACGAAGTGCCAGTAAAGCCCGCTGACTTCCACGTCCTCTTTCATCTTCTTGATTCGGGCCATCACCACGCCCAGATAGCAGACGCCCGTCAAGACGTGAAACATGTGAAGCCCGGTGATGCCGAAGAAGGTTGATCCAAACAGCGGGGATGCACCCGGCCATTTGCCTGGCTCAGTCCATTCTTGCGGCAGCTCGAAGGGCTGCAGTCCTTCATCCACCATCAGGTGACGCCACTCCATCAAGTGAAGCACGATGAATGTCAGGCCAAGCACCATCGTCGCAAGCAGCCACTTTCGCGCGGAGCCGAGCTTGCCGTGTTTCGCTGCTGAAACCGCAAACACCATCGTAAGCGAACTCGACAACAGCACCAGCGTCATCACGCTCGAGAACAGAATGCTTGGACTGAACGAGAACGGCGTCGGCCAGCTCACGCTCGAGGCCCGCGCGTAGCTGTACGCAATCAGCAATGCGCCGAACGTCAACGAGTCCGACATGATGAACAGCCACATCCCGAGCTTGCGGTGCCCAACGCGATACGGATGCACTCCGCCGCTCCAATCATTCGCCGCAAGGCTTTCTGCATGTGCTTCCGCCATTCAATTTCCTCCGCTCTATTTTCTGAAGAAAAACAACAGCAAGAAAAGATAAATCCAAAGGCCATCCATGAAGTGCCAATAGATCGCAGTCACGTTCACCGCCGCGCGGCGCTTGAATCCGATACGCATTCGCAACGCGGCAATCGTCACATAAGCGAGCGCGATCACTCCGCCAAGCAAATGTAAGCCGTGCAAGCTCGTGAGCAAATAAAAGAACGAGCTGTGCGGATGGCTGTTGATATAGACGCCCTGCGACGCAAGCTGCCGCCACGCCAACACCTGGCCACCGAGAAACGCGAGACCAAGCAGCGTAGTCAACCCGATCCAAAACCGAAACCGCGCGTAATCATTTCGCTTCAGTGCGCGGCGAGAAACCTCAATGCTCACGCTGCTGATCAGAAGCACAACGGTGCTGAACCACAGCACGCCGGGCATCTCGATGGAAATCCAGTCGTCCTGCCCGCCGTTGAGCGCCGGCACTCCGCGCACGATGTAAGCGCTGGTCAGCGCCACGAACAGCATCAGTATGCTGGCGAGCGCGACCCACATTCCAATCCGATACTTCTCGGGCTCGAGCGCGTCGTCGCGAGTCCAGCCCGGAGGCCAGTTCTTCGAATCTTCCGGCCCGGGCGGTCCGCCGCCCGGCAGCGAAGCGCCGCCCAGTCCCGGCTTGATTCCAATATCAGTTGTTAACGTCGTTGGCATTTTTCGATTTTGGTTTTTCGATTTGGATTGCCGATTTGCGAGTGCCGATTGTCGATTGCTTCGCATCTTCTGAAATCGGCAATCGCAAATCGACAATCGGAAATCCTTCAGTCTCCATGTACCTCAGACGGCCCCGCCTCTGTTTGCATCAAGTAATCCTTCGAGGCTCCGGGCACTCCGTATTCGTACGGTCCTCGATGAACTGTCGGCTCGATGCCTAAGAAGTTATCGTGTGGCGGCGGGGAAGGAATCGTCCACTCGAGCGACGTTGCTTCCCACGGATTGTCCGAAGCCTTGCGGCCCTTTGCCCAACTCCAAATCAAATTAACCAGAAAGATAAGTTGTCCGGCGATTGTGACGAACGCGATCCACGAGATGACTCGATTCATCGGCATCACCGACTTGGCATATTCAAGACCCGCGTGCGAAGCGTAACGCCGCGGCGCCCCGGCCATCCCCATCACGTGGAATGGAATGAATATTCCGTTGACCCCAATAAAGGTGATAAGGAAATGAATCTTCCCCAGCCCCTCGTTCATCATCTTGCCGAACATCTTCGGAAACCAGAAGTAGGTCCCGGCGAACATTCCGAAGATCGCAGCCACCCCCATGATCAAATGAAAGTGCCCGACCACGAAATAAGTGTCGTGCAGCGGAATGTCAATTGATGTCTGTCCAAGAAACAGGCCGGTGATTCCGCCCGAAACAAACAGCGAGACGAAACCGATCGCGAAAAGCATCGGAGTGGTAAATCGGATCTGTCCGCCCCACAACGTGCCCAGCCAGTTGAAAGTCTTGATCGCCGACGGCACGCCGATCGTCAGAGTAACCAGCGAGAAGGCGATCGCCGAGTAGGGGCTCATGCCGCTGATGAACATGTGATGGCCCCAAACGAAGAAGCCAAGCAGCCCGATCGCGAAGATCGCATATACCATCGCGCGATATCCGAATACCGGCTTGCGCGCAAACGTTGAAAGAACGTGCGAGGTCAAACCCATGCCGGGCAGAATTGCGATATACACTTCGGGGTGTCCGAAGAACCAGAACAAGTGTTGCCACAAGATCGGCGATCCCCCCGAGTGCTCAGTGATCAACTTGCCGCTTACATATTCCCCGCCGGGTATGAAGAAGCTCGTGCCTGCGAGGTGATCGAGCAACAGCAGAATGCCCGCGGCCAACAAAACGGGAAACGATAGCAACGCGAGAACCGCAGTCGTGAACCAGGCCCAGCACGTCAGAGGAAGCCGCATCAGCGACATACCTGGCGCGCGCATGTTCAACATCGTCGTGATGAAGTTGAGCGCGCCTAAAAGCGACGCCACGCAGAACAAAGCGATGCTCGTAATCCACAAGATCACGCCGAGCCCCTGCCCCGGCCCCGCCTTGTCACCAAGCGCACTGAGCGGCGCGTATCCCGTCCAACCTCCAATCGGGCCGATGACGTTGATCATGTTCGGATCGTCTACAAAGAAGTTGGTGCAGAACGCCAGCATCAACACCACCAGCGCTACGAAGGTAATCCAGAACGACAACATGTTCAGCACCGGAAAGGCCATGTCGGCGGCGCCGATTTGAATCGGGAGAAAATAATTGCCGAATCCGCCCTGCGGCGCGGTCGTCAGCACGAAGAACACCATCACCGTCCCGTGCATTGTCAGCAGCGACAGATAAAGCTCGCCCGATATAGTTCCGGTCTCGGCGGCGTGCGGAAACAGAGTCTTAAGGAATCCGAATTCCTGACCCGGCCATCCAAGCTGCAATCGCATCAGCAGCGACAGCGCCATTCCGACAAACACCGAGAACAGCGCCAGGCTCCAATACTGAATCCCAATCACCTTGTGATCCGTGCTGAATACGTACTTTCTTATGAAGCCAGTCGGCGCGGGGTGACGATGAACTTCGCCGTGAACTGGTGGATGAACAATGTCTGCCATCGTATCTCTCCTGTCGCTTCTACTTGTATTGGTAGCGCTGCATCAACTCGCCGAGCTGTTCCTTGAATTTCTCTTCGGACGACGCAACCAGCCGGTCGTACTCATCGGCGGGTATGACCAGCATGTTGCTCTTCATGTTGTAGTGAAGACTTCCACAAAGCTCGGCGCAGGGGATCTCGTACTTTCCTTCCTCGCCTTCTTTCACAGTGAAGTGGACCTTGATGGCCATGCCCGGAAGCGTATCCTGCTTGAACCTGAGCGCGGGAACAAAGAAGCTGTGAATGACGTCCTTCGATTTGAGCGTGAGTTCCACTGGCCGACCCACCGGGATAACGAGCGTGGTCAACTGGGCGTCATCCTTGCCCGCGGCATCACCGGGGTCGAGTCCGACAAAGTTGAGCGCTGAGTCATCGATGAATCGCGGTTCGGTCTTTCCGAATAAACCATCGGCCCCGTGATAATGAAAGTTCCACTGGAATTGCTGCGCGACGACTTCGATTCGAGCCGCGCCCGCGGCGGCCGCGTTCAAATGCAAATTGGCCCACACTCGCTGCCCGAGAACCGCAAGCACAACGAAAACAATTCCGGTAATCACGGTCCACGTGACCTCAAGCTTGTTGCTCCCATGAGTGTAGACAGCTCGAGCATCGCCCTTTCGCCCAAACTTCATCACGGCGTATCCAAGGGCGACCTGCGCGGCAGTGAACGCGATTCCCACGACGACCAGCGTGCGGCCAAACTGCGCATCGATCGCCGCCGCATGCTCGGATATGCCGACGGGAAACCACCACAACACCGAGCCAAAGATCAACTTCTGTCCCATGAACAACAGCAGGGAGCCGATTGCCAGGATGAACATCAACACGCCTGTGATCTTACCCATTTCCCCTCACAGTTTCTGGTTTCTAGTTTCTGGTTTCTGGTTCTCAAGCGCAGGGCGCAACCAGAAACCAACAACCAGAAACCAGAGACCTCTTATCTATTCAACACCATCAATCCAAAAAGCACCGGCAGATAAAGAACCGAAGCCAGCAGCAACTGCCGCGCTTGCCATGTCGTTCGAACCAGCGCTGCGCGAGCGCTGTAGTACAATAAGCCCAAACCCAGGACGCTCGCGCCCACAAGATAGACCGAACCGGCGAGTCCCGTCGCGACCGGCAGCAAGCTGACCGGGATCAGCAGCAACGTGTAGCTGATGATCTGTTGTCCGGTCACTCGGCCCTCGGGTTCGACCACCGGCAGCATCTTCACACCGGCCCGCGCGTAGTCGTCGCGATACATCCACGCGATCGCAAGAAAATGTGGGAACTGCCACAAAAACAGAATCGCAAACAACACCCACGCATCGACCGTGACTCGGCCTCGCGCCGCTACCCATCCGATGAACGGCGGCATCGCTCCCGGAAAAGCTCCGAGCACCGTAGACAACGTGGTCTTGGTCTTGAGCGGTGTGTAGATGAACAAGTAGCTCGCTAAAGTCACAACTCCCAGCAAAGCCGACAGCGGATTGATGAACACAGCGAGATATGCCGTCGCAACAACCGAAAGGGCGATGCCAAACATCGCGGCTTCCACGGGCGCGAGTTTTCCCGAAGGCAGCGGCCTCGACTCAGTGCGCCGCATCAAGCGATCCAGATCGCGTTCGATGTATTGATTCAGCGTCGCGATCCCCGATGACAAGAGCGCGATACCAACGGACAGGTTGAACAAAGCTACGTAGTCGATACCCGACGCTGAGCCCATGCAAAAGCCCGCTGCCGCGGTTAGCACCACAAGAAAAGTTATTCGCGGTTTTGTCAGATCGACAAATGCAGTGACTCTGGCGGACCCGGCAACACGGGCTTCCGCGCCGAACTCTAAAGCATCAGGCGCAGTGTTCTGTTGAGCTATTGACTCCATCTCTTTAAACCGCCGCCCTCCTGGCGGAACGAAACTCCACGGGCGTCACATCGTCAGTCGTCTCCAGACTTTGAACTGAAAGCGCTCTATAGCTCCTCAACGTCAACACCAGAACCGAGGCCAGTGTTAACGCGCCGACCACGAGATGCGTCACGGTCAGCGAGATCATCGGCTCGAGCGGCTGCGGATCACCCGCCGCGGCAAGCCTCGCAAGATAGGCCGCGACTCCGAGTCCCGCTTGAGCGATCACCAAAGCCGTCGCGAGCTTCGCAGGCCTCGTCAGAAACCTGTCGCGTCCGTGCCGCCGAATCGTAATCACCGTAGTCGAAATGATCAGCGCGGTCACGACGATGGCGCCGGATATGTGCGGGATGATACCGAACGCTCCGTGGCGAAAACCCGCGCCAAGCACTAACTGAATCAACACCGCCACAACAGCTATCGTCGCGAGCTTACGAAGTCCGGGATTTCCCACATCGGGGCGTGACTCGCGAACGCCGGACCAGCTTCTCGAGGTGAACACGGCCATCGCCACGATCAACCCGAAGAAGCTTTGCGCAACCAGTGCGTGTGGTACAGCGATCGCCGCTTTGTACTCCGGCAACAAAACTCGCAATCCGCCGATCCCCGCTTGCGCAATCACTCCCGCAAGCGCGATCAATCCAAGCCTTCGCATCCGCGCGCGGCGCTCGCTGAAATAAGCCCACATTGCAAAGATCAAAGTTGTTGCGCCCACGACACCGGCTACGAATCTATGCGAATACTCATAGCGAACGTTGGCGATGAAGTTGTTGGACCTGATCAGCCAACGTCCAAACGAAAGCGGCCAATCGGGCACCGAGTCTCCCGCTTCGTTGCTGGTCACCAGCGCGCCAGCCACCAGCAACCCCACTGTCATGCAGCAGAGCAGAATCGCAAACCAGTGAAGGCTTCGGTTCGTTCTGTCGCCCGTTACACCTTGTTGAATCGATGGTTCTTTCAAGTGATTAGTTTTTTATTAAGGGGCGGCCGCGGAGGGCCGCCCTTACAGTCTGCGTGCACTGCTATGGCAACACCAAAGTCGGACCTATCTGCATTGAAGGCGCGCCCGGCGTACCGCCGGCCTTAAAGGTGATGTCCTGAGTCTTGGATTCCTTTGCTGCAATCGTCACCTGCTGAGTCTGTTCGCCAAGTACTTCGTGCCAGAACACCAGCGTGTATGTTCCCGGCGGCACATTCTTGATCGTGTAGGTGCCGTCCTTTGCGCTGACGGCGAAGCACGGATGTCCGAGAACTCCGACGTTGGCTTTCATCCACGGATGCTGATTGCACTTGACCGGGATCAGAGTCTCAGCCCGCCCAAACTGCTTCTCGATCGCCGGCGCGCCCTGTGCCTGCATCTGGTTCCACTCCTGATTCACCTTCGGCGAAGGATGAATATTGTGGGTCGTGCTGTCGCTGTTCGTCACTCTCAAAGTCTGGTTGGTCTGTATGCCAAGCACACGAGGGTGATACCGGCATCCCTGTTGATCCAGCACAACCGCATCGCTCGGCGTCGGGAAGCTGAATTTATCAACCGGACCACCTTTCAGGTACACGAACACGTTGCCAAGTTTCCCTTCGGCGATCATCACGTCATCCGTCGTTTTCTCACCGGCCGAGTTCGCACAGTTTGCGTCCTGACTCATGTCAATCTTCTTACCCGCCGGCGGGGCGCCGTCGAAACTGATCTTACCGGTGATCGTTCCCTCATCGCCCTTCGAAGCGTATTGCTGTTTAGTGGTGCCGCCTGAGTCCTTGCCCTCTTTCTCAGCCGGTTTCTTTCGGCCACAACTGACGACTATGAGGATTGTCGCCATGAGGATCACAAAAATCGTAGTTATTCGTTTTAACATTGCGTTTTCTCCCTGTTTGCTACTTGTCATTCTCGAACGGAAGAACCAGCGTCTCTTATGATTCTAAGCATCCATCCGAGCACACGCCAATAACGCCCAGATTACGGCGCTCGACTCGCGACTAATCCTGCACGCGCGTTCGCGCGAGAGCGTGTAACGAGCCGCGCAGTCTTTGCCGGCGCAGTCGGAGCCGGGGACGCTGACGCTCCGCTCCCCAGCCGCTTCTGCTCATCCGGCGACGACTGGAATATATATCGCACAAGCAGATCAAGCTGGTCCTTCTCGTAAGTCTTGAACGAATCCGGAGTCGGCCCGTTGAAGACCCATCTCGCATGACCTTCATCTCGTTTGAACAGGTCGGACGGCATCGAAGTCCCCGGGCTGATCAACTGCGGATCCAGAATCCATCGCCGAGTCCAGGCCGGCTTTAATCGTTCGGGCGCAACCAGGAAGTTTGGCGCGGTCGCGCGGGCGTCGTGAGCAGGATCGCCGGTCATATGGCACTTCAAGCAAGGCGCCGCCGTCGAATTGAACAACGCGACAGCCATGCCTCGCTCATCCGCGGAGAGTGGATCGAGTCGCTCCGGAATATACGGTTGAGCCTGCGAAGACGCGCCCATGAAAAAGTTCACCAGCGTCTGAAGCTCATTGGGCGACAAGTTGAAGGTGGGCATTCGCGCCTTCAAGTAACGCCGCACTCCGTTTCGATTCATGCCGGGTTGCGCGTGAAGCTGAAGGCTCTCAGCCCACTCGTCGCCGCCAGCCGCCGCGTGTCCGCCGAGTGCCATCGTCAACGAAGCTCGTTCAGTGGAAGTTGCCTGTGACGGGTCCTTCAAGAACCGCAGCAGCCAATCCGGATTCACGCGCGCGCCTTCACTGGTGAGCCGCGGCGGCAACTGCTCTTTACCATCCGCGCTTTGATACATCGGCAAGCCCATCAGGATCGAGTCCTGCCCGACCAGCACGTTGTGGCAACCCATGCAGTTGTACTTCTGAACAATCCACCATCCATCCTGAACTGATTTCTTCTGACCTATGGCGTTGTAGCGCATCGACTCCGGAAGGTTGGCTTCGATACTGCCGAGCAGGAAAGTGGAAACCGCTGTGACGTCGCTTTCCGGAAGATAGATGTTTGGCATGCGCAATCGCTCATCGGGCGATTTCACCTTGCCGCGATCGTAGATGCCGGGGCTTCGAAGCTTGTTCTCGAAGAAACCCTTGTGGTCGTACCACGACTCCCGGCCTTCACGTTTGATCTCTTCACCAGTGACCGGATCTTTGCCCTGCATCGCCGGCTGTTGCAACAACGCAAAGTCGAGCCGCTCAATCGGCTTGCTGCCTTCAACAGTCAGCTCGGTGCCGATTCGCTGCTCGTCTTCCATGCCTTTGATCTCGTGACAACCCGCGCATCCGTATCGCCGCACGAGCCTCTCGCCTTCGGTCTTGAGCGATCCGTCGTTGAGGAATCCCGCGTCCCGATACTGGATGCCGGATCGCTTCTGCTGCATCAGGAAGGCCGCGACGTCTCGCGCGTCCTGATCTGAGAGCCGGAAGTTGGGCATCACGGTCATGTTCTGAATCAATAGTTCGCGTCCATCGACCGGGCTCTTCGAATGCTCGTCATCGAAGACAAACGGAAGGTTCTTCGTTTTGTAATCGGCGGGCGTGAGATCGCGTTTCAAGGTCGGCGAATAAGGCGCAAGCCGCTGACGTGGATTGTGCACCCATCGAACTATGTATTCGAAGTTTGCCTTCTCGCCGACACGCGAGAGGTTGGCCGCGAAGTCGCCGCCGATCACCTGATCACCCATGTCGATCGCTTGGCCGTTGATCGAGTGACAGCCGAGACAGCCAAGCGTCTTGAACAGTTCCTTCCCGTGAGCCGTGTCGCCTTGCGCCTGTTGAGGCACCTTCACGTCGAGCGCCGACTGCCAGAGGAAAGCGGAGATCGCCTTGATCTCATCGTCTTCGAGTCTGAAGGTCGGCATCTTGGTCCCGGGCCTGAACGCCTGCGGGTCAGAGAGCCAGACCGGCAACCAGTCTTTGTTTAGTTTGGCTTTGATCTCCTTCAAATTCGGCCCGACCTTTTTCACGTCTTCCATCAAATACTTCGATTGGAAATCGTATTCGTCGATGCGCGCGTCGATTTGAGAAATCATCTGACGCAGCGCCTCGGCCTTCTTGCGAAGCCGCGTCGCGTCTTCATCGGAAGCGGCAGCATCAGCCGCCGCGCTGGTCTGTGAGATTTCGCGCCGCCGTGAGTCGCGATCGAGTTCGAGCGTCTTGATGCTCTGCCGCGCGTTGCTCAATGCGTCGGCCTCGCGGTCGAATCCCTCGTAGCGATGGCAGCCGACGCAGCCTCGCACCTGGAACAGGTTCTTGCCGCGATTGAGCGTGTCCGCGCCCTGGAGAACGCGATCACGGTTATGGCATTGATTACACCCGGCTTGAACGTTCTCCTTGTAGTACATCGGCCACAGCCAGTGCTCGTATCGGCCGTGAGCTTTTTCAATCGAGGTCGTGCCCCGCCCGTTCCCTCCGTGACACGTCGAGCAGCCGAATCGATCGGGATCGTGAATCTTGAGCAGGTCGCGATCCGGGTGCGACACGAATGCCTCTTCGTCCCACATATCCTTCTTCGAGAGATTGATGGGCTCGCGAATTCCAAGATGACAGGACTCGCAGCGATCGACGACCGCGCCGCCGACGTTGATTTGGCGGATCTCGAATTTGAAATCCTTCATCTTGTCCTGCAGCTTCGCGACCTGATCCTCGGTCAATCCGAACAGGTGGTCCTGCAGGTATTCATCGCGTTTCTTTCGCGCGGCTTCGAGAGGTTGAGTGATCTGTACGCGCTCCGTAAGCAGCCGGGCTTTGTCGTCACGCAGGGTGTTGTAAAGCTCTTCGAGTTTCGGAAAGGTCATCGACTTCGCTTCGAGTTTGCCTTCGTCGTTGTGCATCTCGAACTTTATTTGTTCCTGTTTCTTCTGCTCGATTGCGTCTCGTATGCTCTGCTTGCCGCCTGGGCTCTCCGTAACCTCGAGCTGATATGTCTTTGCCACGATCCATGATCGCGAGTCCTGGAACGGCGGCGTTACCTCAGCAACCTTCTCATCGATCTTCTTGACCTCAGCGTCAATCGGATCGGTGCGCTCCTTTGCGGCGGCCGCAGCACTCTTAAAAGCATCATCGAGTCGCTGGTATTCGGGCGAGTCCTTCACCGCGAGTTCCAGATCTTTCTGTCGCGGCTTGGCGGTATCGAGGTAGTCGGAGTAGATCTGAACGAAGTCCTTCTGATAGGCCTTCCACGGCCGCTGTCCGACTACTTCATCGTAAAGCGACCAGATAAGCGTGACGACCAGCAACAGTGAAGAGATCAGCAACGCGCCGCTCATCGAGCGATCGGCAATCGGATCTTCCTCGGGCGCGTCCGGCGCCCGCTTTTCGAGTTGCTCGCTTTGACTATTGTCTGCCATCTATCTCCCCAGAAGAAGTGCTGAGTTCTGAGTGCTGAGTTCTGAGCATCGCAGCACTCAGCACTCAGCACTATATGTTGAACCACGGTGTGACCATCACGTACTTGATCCGGAACAGTTGCCTGAGCAGAAGCTTCACCGGCATGCTCACCAGCACCGTTATCGCGAAGAACTGAAACACTGAATACTGCAACAACGTCGTTCGCTCGAATATCTTCTTCTCGAACTTCGTCCACGTGATCAAAAGATGTATCAAGAGTCCGGCGATCAGATAGAACGCCACGACCACCAGCAAACCGAAGATGCCTTTCAGCGGCTGCGAAGTTATACCGACCAGATCCGGCAGGTCGCGATTGATCTCGTAGAGCTGAACGTTGTGATCCCAGGTCTGGCCCGGCCAAAACCAAACCCAGCCCGGCCCACGAATAAACGTGCCGATGAATATCAGCGCGATCCACATAATGAAGCCCCACAAGAACGCGCCGACCGCGACCTTGCGTTGCTTCCATGTGTAATAACCGACCCCGAGTGGATTCGAATCGACATAAGGAAACGCCATCAACCCGACGATAATCAGGCTGGGCATCACCACGCCCGCGATCCACGGATCGAAGTACACGAGCATCTCCTGGAGCCCGAGGAAATACCACGGGGCCTTCGAAGGATTCATCGTCAGATTGGGATTCGAGGGCTCCTCGAGAGGCGCGTTCAACGTGATCGACCAAACATAAAGAATCACAGTGACGATGATGACCGCGAGAAATTCGATCCGAAGAAGATACGGCCACACGTGAAGCTCGCGCGCCCAGTGAGGGCGCCACGGCCACGTCTTGCGATGATGCGTCTTGGCCAGTTTGGGATCGGCCTCGAGTTCGTCAGCAAGCTTATCGTTCGCCCGCGCCTGATGAAGTCCCAACCAAAGAAAGAACGGCACCAGAAACAGCATCGCTACAATGGGCACGTTGTCAGGCGCCGAAACTATCGTCCAAAGTTGTCCCCAATCCATAGAACCCCCGGGTCTCTGGTTTTTGGTTGCTGGTTTCTGGTTTGTTCCGCGCGGATGAACCAGAGACTAGAAACCAGAGACCAGAAACCATTATCCGACCTGCTTCTTCACCGCCCTTGCGCCGGGCGCTTTCATTTCTGATTCGAGTTGAACCGGCGCCGGTCCCGATATCCCGCCGTCCTTGCGCACTCGCCAGAAGTGCACCGCAAGCAGCACGCTCACGATCACCGGTATCGCGATGCAATGCCAGATGTAGCTTCGAAGCAAGGCATTCGCGTCTACGATCGATCCGCCGAGCAACGCGAATCGAACGTCGTTGTAAGGCGACATTCCTAGTTGCGGTCCAAAAGGTCCCTCGTGCCCAAGACCCGGAGTGGCCCGAGCCATGTTCGTTCCTACGGTGACGGCCCAGAACCCGAGTTGATCATCGGGCAACAAGTATCCGGTGAAGCTCAACAGTAGCGTCAACACCAGCAGCACGACGCCAACCGACCAGTTGAATTCGCGCGGCGTCTTGTACGAGCCCGTCAGCACCACTCGCAGCATGTGAAGCCACGTTGTGATGACCATCAGGTGTGCGCCCCAGCGATGCATATTGCGGAGCAGCTTGCCGAACGGAACATCGTTCTCGAGATAGATGATGTCCTGAAACGCCTGCCCCTTCGACGGGTGGTAATAGAACATCAACAGGATGCCGGTGAACGTCAGCACGATGAAAAGGTAGAACGTAATCCCACCCATCCCCCACGTATAGCTGAAGCGCACAGCATCGCGATTGATCTTCGCCGGGTGAAGATGAAGGAAAACATTCGTGAGAACGCCAAGCGAGCGCGAGCGCGGCGTCGGCTCGTGCTTGACCCGAAACATCGACTTATAGATCTGACTCTTCGTCGGATCTTTCAGGTCTTCGATCTCCTGAAGAACGGCTTCCTTTTGAACCTTCTTCTTAAGGAGTTCGATTTCCTGTTTGACGTTTTCCTTTGCGCTCGGCGGAGCTTCGTCGACTACGGTGACGCCCGCCCCGTGTTTCAGTTCTGGCTTATCAGGCTTCTCAGGTTCCATTTTACGAAGCTCCCCGGTGAAGTGCGTTCGAGAGCGAAGACTTGAACAAAGACGATTGAGTGAAACAGCGAGCCGGTCTACACCGGTATGAACGCGCCCGATTCGTCGAAATGGCCCTTCTCTCCCTTTGGCCACTCGTACAACCGAGCGGTATCGACAACGATTTGACCGGTCGGATCTAGTTCGACGTGAGCGCGATCCATCGGCCGCGGCGCCGGTCCTTCGAAGTTTATTCCCTCGTTGGTGTAGCCGCTTCCGTGACACGGACATTTGAATTTGTTCTCGCTTGGTTTCCAGTCGGGTGTGCAACCAAGATGCGTGCAGCGAGCGTAGATCACGAACAACCTTTCGGCGTTACGAACAACCCAGATGCGATATTGCTGCTGGAATTTAGTGTCGACTCCGAATCCGAAGTCTGAAGGATAGCCGACTCGGAACACCGTGCTCGGCTCGAAGATGGTGCGGGGAAGGAAGAAGCGCAGGAACATCATGAAGCAGGTCGCCAGGAACCCGCCGACTGAAGTCCAAATAATCGTGCGCCGCATTTTGTTGACGGGATCAGGCGGCGCGCTTTCGACAGTCTTGCCCTTGGCCCCTGCCGATGTGCCGACAGCGGGCTTGGCGGCTGCTTTAGGTTTGTCTGCTGATGCTGGCGCTTTGGGCGCCGGTGGTGTCGGTTTCTCCGCGGTTACTTTCTGCTTTTCTTCGCCCTCAACCTTCTGGTTCGCATCCTGTGCGGTGTCCATGCTGGAGGTCTCCAAGAATCCGTCCATCATAAGAGAGACGATTAGAACGACGAGTTTCAACGAGGACGCCCGGCGCGCCCCGCCGACCTATACTGTATGAATTCTGCTGTGCGTTTCTCATCAAGCCTGAACTAACTTCCGGACTGCTCTATAATGAATTGCCTCGTATTTAGCATGTGGCTGAAAAGTTTGTCAAGCAAAGCCACTCGAACCTTTCAATCGATTGCCTCCAATGAAGCAAGCTACCGTCACAATTTATTCGCGACCCGGATGTCATCTTTGTGAAGTTGCGAAAGAAACGATGTTGAAAGCCGGTTGCGAGGGTGAGTTCGTGCTGGAAGAAGTCAACATCGATGACGATCCGGCGCTTCGAGATCGCTACGGCAATGACATACCGGTGATCTTCATCAACGGAGTGAAGGAGTTCAAGCACAGGGTTGATCCGCGCGAATTCAAACGCAAGCTTCGCCGCTTCGCTAGAGATTGAACGCGGGATCGCCGTCACGTCAACATTAACGTATTCGGCCGATGCATGGGCGCGGAAGATGGTTCACGTGGGGGAACACAAGGTGTGCAAGCTATTGACCGAGGTGAAATTCAATTTCCACAGCTTGCCAATATGACACTGGCTGCCCCGCTTTCATAGCGGGCTTGAATCGCAATTGATAAGCGGCCTGAAGAGCCTGCTCGTCCAAGCCATCAGGAAGGCCACGCACAATAATCACTCTCTCAACCAATCCGTCGGGACCGATGAGAACGCGGACCTTGGCAACACCCTCGACCTGGTTCCTGCGTGCCAATTCGGTGTACCTCGGAACCGGACTGTTCAAGGGAATCGGCCTGGAATCAACGCTCGTTGAAGGTACGTTGGCGTTGATTCCGCCATTTGATCGGCCCTTTGCATTACCCGGGCCCATAGAAGGCGGACCGGGCTCTCGTCTCGGCACGCCCGACACAACCAATTCGTCACGCTTCGGTTCCAAGCGCAGGTCTGGGTGCATCGCTTCAGTAATCACAACAGCAACAGGAAAAGGCACTGAGATATATTCCTCAGGGGGCTCGATCGCAATGTCAGCGTCAAAGTCATAATAGGTGTGGACAACGGTCGACTTTGTTGAACCCGTAACGATGCATTCAAACTCCCACCGGCGCAGAAGGCCGTCTGCGACGCCGATCCAGCTCTTCATTGTCTGTGCTTGCTGGCCTGAGCCAGTTGTGTGTTGATAGGAGAGTGCCGGAATGCCATCGATGATCTCACGGCCGATGAACTTTATCTCGTCCGCCTTGGCCAGACTCTTTAAAAGGTTTTCCAAAGCTGTGCCCGGACGGTTCGTTCCAAGTACATCCTTCGTTGAGACGTCGCTATTTCTAGGCTCGTATTTCTCCCACGAGCCGCCGCCTTTCTTATGATAAATGTCCTTACCTATCCAGATTAATTCTTCTTTGTCTGCGTGAACCTTTTCTTCATTCGTAGTGAACATATGAGCGCGGTCTGGAGACGCATATTCCATGAGTATTACACTCTTAGGAACCGATGGAGCCTCAATGCGAACGCGGTAGGATGTTACTCTCTGGGCTGCGGAGAGGGCTTTCTTCAATACTTCTGGCGGGCTATCACTGTCGGTGACCTGCAAATTGCCCGGTTCTGTTTTTGGGTTGTTCCCAAAAGCTGCAACCGTCTCACAAGCCAAACATACGAAAAGAAGAGAGCACAGGACTGAGCTCGCTGTCTTAAACACTTTCTTCATCACGAACCCTCCCTTCAGAGTGCACGCAACACTTGTCGCTCACCGCAGGCTCTAAAGCCCAACCACTATATGCCCCTATACTTCATAAGACGCGGTTAACGAGAAGACCATTGCACAATTCTTGCAGCCTGTGCGCGGCGGCAAATCACTCCCGGCTTCAGCGAAAGAATCATTGGTCCAATGCGACCGACGTGCAAGTGACCCGATCCCCCCGCAACCTCACATCATCGATGTACCAGCCGAGGCCTTTGCCGTCCGCGTCAGTCCCGATTCGAAATCTTATCGTAACCGTCTTCCCCGCAAAGCTCGACAGGTCTACAACCACCTGTTGGAATGCCCCGAGCCTTCCTTCGACCCACGCCGACTGCCCGATCAACGGATTCGTGGTGAATTCAAAGACCGTCCCGTTGTAGCCTCCCTTGGTGATCTTTGAACCGAGATCCTCGAAGTCGCCGCCAGTCGATATTTCGATCACGCCTCCATCAAACGTCCCGCGCTCAAATTCAAAGGTATGGAAAAACACCAATTGCAGAGTGCGCGCGTCCGAAGGCAACTGGATTGGAACAGTGTCGAGGTGCGCGTCAGTAACCTTATCGCCCGGGTCTTTCGTAAACCAGGAACTGGCGCCCCCGTGAACCCGCTTCGTCGAGATCACCCACGTATCCACCCGGTTCTTTTTCTTTTTGATCCCGCTCCCGTGAGTCCACTTTGATTCGCCGGACTCGATATCGTCGAGGAAAAAGTCGGTTGCCTGAGACCTTCCTACTCGAACCGAGAACGGGACGCGCGACAGCAAACCCTGGCTCGTGACATCAAGCACAAAATTAATTTGCGAACCGCAAGCCACGCTTCGATCCACGGTGAACGTGAACGGAGTGAGCCCGTCGCCGCTTTGCCCCGTTGCGATGTTTGGAAAATCAGAACTGTTGCCGGTGATCGTGACGCCCGTCGTCGTCGTCGTCAGTACTCCGTGAGCTCCATTCAACGCAATCGGCGAGAGATCTTCGATTCTGAGCGCCATCGAACACGCATCACCGGGGTCAGCGAACGCGTCGGCGCCTCCAGTCAACGTGAGATTCGAAATGCCGGCGACTGGCGCGTCCTTCTTTTCTCCGTTGTAAACGACGAGCGCGAAATCCTGATCGGTCAAATCGGTATTGCCCGGCACGCCATCTCCGGCGATGTTTGTGGCGCGCACCCGAATGACGAACGTGCCCGCAGTACCCGCGGGCAGCCACACGCCTTCGACGTTGTTTCTTATGTCCGGCTCGCCGCCCGGCTGTGAGACTTGACCCGAAAAATTGTTGCCGCGAAAGAGCTGCCCGTTAATCGCCACTTCGAGATCCAGATCGTTGACCCAGGGAGCGGCGCCGGAAAATCCCGGAGCGTCGCTCCACGCAAGCGTGACGCGAAACGGCTGCGATGTGTCTTTGACCTCGCCGGTGATGACGAACGACTGCCCGCTGTCGGTGAAAGTGGTTGATTGGTTAACGAATATTCGGGGTGTGTTATCAAACGCTCGATTCAGATTCAACAAGCCCCAACCTTGCCGCGGGTGAGGAAGGTTCCCGCTCGCCTGCTGGCCGGTCATGTAAGTCGTCGTATTCAGCATCAGCGCTTTAATAAAAGCGGCGTTCGGTGTCTCGCCTCGGTTCAGCAGATACTGCCTCACGAGCGCCGCCGCGCCAGCGACTTGCGGAGTGGAATGACTTGTCCCCGAAGACCACGTGTACAGCGTCTGGCCCGCCGGGAAGTACGGCTTATCAAAAGCCTGCCCGCAAACGCCCGTACCATCAAAGTCCGCATTCTGCGAAGCCGCGCCTTCGACGTGCGTGCCCGGAGCGGTGATGTCCGGTTTCATACGGCCATCCGAGAGCGGTCCCCCGGACGAAAATGTAGCCATGTCCAGGGCGCTGTCGGCTTCGCTGTCTCTGACGTTGCAGCCATCGATGCCGTCTTTCCGAGCGTTTTCGCCGGCTGCGACCGAGATAACATTCTTCGCTGTGCTTGGCGACCCCACGCTTCCGTTAGGTCCGGCGTTACCCGCCGCAAAGCATATCGGGATCTCCTGGTTGCCTGCTTCGCCGGGCGACGCATCGCGAACACGGAGGTCGTATTCCTGCGAGTCGAGCGAATAACTGTTTGATATGTCACCCCAACTGTTCGACACAACGCGCGCGCCATCCCGATACGCATCCGAAATCAACTTCGTAAAAGGATCGATCAGATCGAAGCGTCCGTTCGCTTGAAAAATCTTGGAAGAACCGAGCCGCGCGAACGGCGCGACCCCGATGCCGTACCCAAACCCGCCGGTGTCGCGTGCAGTCGAACTGAGATTGCTCCCCCCAGCGATCGAGAGATTGATCGTACCGTGTCCGCCAACATCCGCTGGATCGAGCTCCGATGTATAGTCCCGTGCATAGACGACTCGGCTCCGGTTGTTGGAATCCAGGAAGTCCGGGTGAAGCTTGTCCGCCGTGATCACTCCTCGGTCCAGGCCTGAGTCCGCAACATCGATCCCGAAGTTAAACGCAGACGAGAACCCATGCGCCGCAAGCCACGCCAAATAACCAGGCCCGCGAGGCGCGGTGCCGTCAGAGGTCAACTCTCCCGCTATGATTTGAGAGGCACGCTCATCGAACAGTTGCGGCGCGTTCCAGGGTTCAATGTTCACTACACTAGGGAGCGCCGCGAGATCCGCCACCCGCGAGGATTCGATCTTGATTCGCAGATTGGTAAATCCCATCACGCCATACGCATCCACCATCACGGCCGATGCCAGGTGCTTGATCGCCTGAACCTCCGTATTGTCTCTTGCGTTTGTTACGCGTTTGCCAAGCGCAAGCTGAACGGCAACAGTGATCTCCCCGAAACGTTCAGTCACCGAACGCACGAGCGCGGGATGCACTTTATATGAATCCAGAAACGGACCTTCCCATTGAACGAACCCTTCGCTCCGGGCAGTCGCCGCCTGATTGCGAGCCATCAGCCGGTCGCGAGAGCGTGAATCGCCGCGAACAAGATAGCCGTTGTTCGGCACATACGCGATCAACTCCAGCCCGCTCGCAACAAGCTCATTGATCCACGCGTTCTTGACCGGACCAACAAGCTGAATCAATCGCAATGTCGAGTCAATCGGTTTCACCGCGTCCGCGCTTGCGGTCGATCGCATCCCGATCAGGCTTCCAGGCGCGTCGCCGGCCGTCGTATCGATCGCGCCCGATCGAAGCAGCAACACATTCAAGTCGTCGCGGACAGTGAATGCCGGTGAATCATTTGCGAGATCAGCCGATCGATTGCTTGCTTCCTGAAAGCGTTGTTCGCTTTGTTGAAGCGCCGCTTCATCCATCATCAGTAGCCTGAACGAGCCGTAGTCGGCGATCTCGACTGCGCCCGAAGCCTTCGCCTGAGCGAAGGCGTCATCATCCTGCACAACAACCTTTCGAAGCGCACGAGGACTCCGATATGAACCGGGCCGAATCGATGCGACGCGGTTCGCAAACGAAGGCTTGCGCGCCAGGTCTCGTGATTCGGATTCCCTGCTCGCGTTGACGGCTGATATTGATAAGCAAGCGGCGGCGGCGATTATTCCGAATATGATCCTCATTCGCATGGATGCTTCTCCTTGATTACCTGTGCTGCTTTGTAACTCAAAAATCGATTTCACCGATGAGCTCTTCAGATTTGAGGCCGAGAACCAGTCGAGTGAAGACCGTTCGCGGCTCGGGACGAAACACCTGCGCGATTATCGCGCGTCGAAGAAATTGTCTATCGCGGTCTCACGATTTCCTGGGTTTGAAGGCAAAGCCAAATAGTTTCCATTCGCCGCCTTCGTCCAGAAATGTAAGATAAATATCGCCACTCACGCTTTCGAACAGGGTCTTGTAGACCGGCAACACCATCCGATCCTTACCCTCGCCTTGAATGGGCATGCTAATCCGCTCAAAGTCTCGCACCTTCCCGTTCGCAGTGAGTTCCTTCAGGCTGTCGGTCACCACTTGCCTTGGCTTATTCGTACGGAAGCGCTTCGCCGCATCATCATAAATCTTGTCGTATTCGTTGTTGTTGAGCCGTTGGAAGAACAATGCGGCCGCCTTATCGGCGTCTTCGGTCGGGGCTTCGTGGGAAAGCAGCGAACAACCGGCACCGGCCAGCGCTAGAACTAGAAAGCTGACAACCGCGAAATGTCGATACATCCAAACCTCTTCGTGTAAGTGTTTTCGCTCGGGGCCGGACGGAAACAATAGCAGCAGCGATGTCAGGCGAGCAATGACGGGAAGGTCCGTAGTCCGTGGTCCGTGGTCCGTGGTCCGTAGTCCGTGGTCCGTAGTCAGTAGTCCGTAGTCCGTAGTCCGATGTCAATAGTACGGACTGCGCTCTACAGTACGGACTGCGCTCTACGGACTACTGACTACGGACTACGGACTACCATGAATACAAGACTCGCTCGGTCAGCATCCCAGCATCGATCTTGCGGACCAGCATCGCTTCGCGAATGGATGATGCGCCGATCAGGCTCGAAAGGTTTTCGCTGAAGAATTTGATCTCGCGTTCTTCGTCCTCATCCGGCTTAGGCCGCGCATTCGAGATGTGCGTCGCTCGTCCATCCAGCTTCGACATTAGAATGTCGAACACTGGTTTGGCGGCCGATACTCGAAGCAATACCAAAGACTGTATTGGGCCCTCCGCCGCATCCGCCGCCGGCCTTTGAGCCATTGCGGCTTGAATGACGCCGGCCAGAAACTCCTTGCTCGAAGCGAGCACCAGACAATTCGATGAGACGGCATACGCGGCACCCTGTTCCAGCAGCGACTGCGCCACGAATCGCACGCCGGATTCGTCCTGCCACGTGAGACGCGGCTCAATCCCGGAAACCACATATCTCGCGCGCATCTCGTTCAGGATCGCTCGCTCGAGGCCTTCGCGATTGACTTCCGCATCAGGCTTGAGCTGGATTGCGACCGCGCGCTCGAAACGCACGAACGGCTTTCCGGGCTCGGTCCTCGATCGAACCATCTCGACGTAGCCGCCGCCGGCCGAGCTCGCGAGAACCGCCGCGACGCTCTTAATGAAATCATCGGAGGGCTTTTCATTGGAGATGTTCTTCGCGGGATGCTGACTTTCGCCGCCCGAGCCTCGTTTGGGCGCCTGCTCGTCGTCGGCATCAATATCAAAGCGCGCATCCAGACGGCTGTAGCGCTGAGTACGAGCGTTCGAATCCTCGTCCGGCGAGTTTCGTGTGCGATCGGGAATCTCAGGCGGAGACCAGTCGTCATCTGGTAATTTTCCAAACAGAGTCTTCTCAATCGACGGCGCCAGCAATTCCATTCCGCTCGAGCGAGCTTCAACCAGATGCGCGTCCGCGGGCGCAAATCTCATCAACGAACTCAACTGTTCGGCGGCAAGCCCTGTCACCTGTCCCCTGTCACCTGTCCCCTGTCCCCTGTCCCCTACCCTGAACCATCGATTCTCAATCATTCCTTCTCGAGTGAATCGCAGATCGATCAATGCAGATTGAATATCCGCGAGCTCGCCGTCTGCGTTCCGATGGATCCAGTAGTTGTCAAAGTATCGGTTGCGATTCAAGCGGGCTTGATCGAGCCACATCGTTGCTTCGTGAGCTGCGAATCCCCGAGTCGTTTCGGCAAGCGCGACTACATCTGAACTGAGCGACTCGCCGCTCGCGCCTTTGATGTTCGCAATCGCGCGAATCATCAGGCCCTCGGTTGTGGTCACGATCAACTTGCCATCGACATATGCAAAGCAGAACTGCTGGTTCAAACGCCCGCCGTCAGTCGTCACATCGCGAACATAATAAGAAGTCCCGCCGGCCGAGCGTTCCTGAAACTGCGGCGCCTGCTTGAACAGCGCAGATGCGACCGCCCGAGCGCGAGGCACCTCCGTAACAAATACCATTTCGATTTTGCCGATGTCGTAAATCGAAATCGCGGAAGTCTTCCCCGACAATTCAGCAAGCCGATTCTCATCGAGGCCGGCGCCGATCGCCGTTTCGATATCTTTCTTTCGGTCCTGGAGCTTGAGGTACACACGCGACTTTTGAAACGCAGCGAAGCTGGCGCTGTCATAGAAACGTGAGCGCACCGGCGATGCAAGCCACGTTTTCATCAGCGCGGAAAGATCAGAAGCCTGAAGGTACAGCATCGCTCCACGCGGCATCACCGAGGCAAGTCTGAGCTGATCAGACAAAGCCGGCGCTTGTTGACCATCGGACCGATGCGCGAGTGCGGCTACGGCAACGATGATCAGAAGAACGAGTCTGGATTTCATAGCGATTCCCCGATTAACATAAGCGGCAGAGCTAAGTACTCCAAGCCCACACTCGTATGTGGTTGAAGTTGATAACATCGATCCCCACGTTCTGCAGATACGCGGACAGCGAGAAATCCACAGTCAGCACGAGGTACTTCCCTTTCGCGAGATTTATGATGCCCGAGTCTGTAAGACCGAAGTCCTTAAAGTGATCCAGCCCGCAGATATCCGCACTCGGCGTATACTGCTCCTCTAGGCTCTGCGCTGCATCTCCGAAGCTTGAGTAGTACGTTCGCTTCTCGTCCTTGCGCAACTGGTTCGAGAGACCATTTACCTCAGTAAGAATACTTGGAGTCGTTACAACCCTCTTGAAGTAACTTATGATCGCCACCAGCAGATCGAAGTCATCTGTCGTAAAACCGCAAGTTCTCTTAAAGGTGTTGATTCGTTCTGGATCGTACAAGCCAACGAAGTAAAGGAGCAGTAGGTTGCTGTCAACCAGCACTCCTTTGGCTTTGTATCGCGAAATGAGCTCGCTAAGATAGTCAAGCTTCAAAGGCTCTCCTTATCTTCATAGCCTCGACTTTGCCAGTCGCCGCATCGATCTTGAAGAGCTTGTACTTCCTTGAGCTCCTCGAAAAGAGCTTGTCCAATCCTGAAGGAGGCGGAGGCGGAGGTTCAGAAGCATAGCTCAGAGTAATCAGCCAGTATTTCTCGTCCTTGGAGAGTTCCACCTCCTCCAGCAGTAGATCCGAATACTTCGTGTCAGGAAATAACTCGGTAAAGTATTCGGCTGCTGCCTTCGCAGCCTTCTTCACATCGATTCTATTCTTCTTTGTTTGTCTCTTCTCTTTTGTTCGCACCGTAGACGCCGTCGACTTCATATCACTCTCCTTTGATACAACCATTATCTAAGATAACCATTAATCATTTCCCCAGCACGCGCATGGAAAAGACAGACTCCGTCGCATTCGAGCGGTCGATCCGCATCAACAACACCTGTCGAAGCTGCCGAGCTTCCCTGGCGGCAATGATTTCTGCTAAGCGTTTTTCAATCCCCGCCTTGTCTTCCGGTTTGGTTGCTTCCGCCGACCGCAATCGCGCAACCGCGATAGCCCGATCGAATTGCCCAAGCCGCGCCGCGGACTCGATCAACGGCGCAAGCAAATCACTTCGAGCGCGCGAAGCCGCAGCGTCGTTCAACTCGGCAAGCGTTCTGAATCCCGGTGCTTTCGATCTCGAAGCTTCAAGCGAGGGTTCAAACGAAATCGCGGTCTGATTTCCAGCAGAGGTGTTCCCGGTAATCAAGGCCGCGCGCACGGCTCCGGTAATCAGCGTCTGACTTCCCTGCTCTTCACTCTCCGCCAGGCGGATCGCCGCCATATCACGGCCATTCTTCGAGTAAAGCGATATCAACTGTGCGCGAGGCCCCGGCGCTCGGAACGTGACGGCATTCGCCATCGCGCCGTCCGCATCAAGATAGAGCGCTCGTTCGAAGCTCGCCATCGCCTCCGCGGTGCGCCCTCCCGCAAGCGCAATCAGCCCAAGCTTCCACTGAGCGATAGCGCCAAGAGGTCCTTGATTCAGTGTCCCAAGCGCAACCCGAGCGTCCTCCGCATTCCCGCTCGCCTCGCTAATTGCCGCTCTCGCGAGCGCCGCTCCATCGTTTCGTGCGCGCTGAGACACTGCAGCGCTCGCCGACTGTGCAAGCGAACGGTCCGCCCGCACCACTTCTCCGAGCGCTTCGACAGCCTGCGCACGCAGCGTGTTCGAAGTCGTTCGCTCACCGATCAACGCCGCGAGTTGATCGACAGCGTCAACCGAGCGCCCCGCCGCCGACATCAGGCGCGCCATCTCGAGCTTGTTCGAAGCATTGCCCGGATTCACCCGCGCGATCTGGCCGCGAAATTCGATTGCGTCCGCATATCGATTTATTCTCGCCGCCGTCTCCGCCGCGAGGTCCAACGCGCGAAGGTTGTCCGTCGATCTCTCAACCAGTTGTTTGAGCAACCGTGACGCCTCATCCGCTCGCCCGCGTCTCGCTTCAATCTCCGCCAGCCCCGCAATGCTCGCCTCATCCGAATACCGGGACCTCGCGGTTCGTTGATATGCCTCGTAAAGCAAATTGTCCGCGTCGGACTCGCGGTGCTCGGCGACGAGTAATGCATAAGCCTTCAGACATCGTTCGTGATTCGGTCCCTGATCGCTGACTTCTGATCTCTGACTTCCGACCTCTGTCTTTTCCAGTCCGCAAAATCTTCGCAACTCTGCCATCGCCTTCGTCGCATCGCGCCCGCCGCGAAGCTCGACCAGCGCGCTTGCAAGAGTGAGCCATTCGTAACGGTCCTCGGTCGATGCGCCTTCTTCATCCCCTTCGAGCGCGAGCTTCTCATCTGCCTGCTCGCGCCGAATGGTCCTGATCAACAACCGCGTCTCGTCATAAGCGCGTGTGCGAATCAAATAGTCGATCAGCACCTTGCGCCATTCGGCTAGCTCGCGAGCCGGATAAACGTAAGCGGTCCCACTGTAATAACCATTCTCGTATTCGGGCGTTCCGAACACCGACTGCGCTATGTCTGAAAGCCGCTGATGAATCGTGCGGTAGATACTCGCAAGCAAATTCTCAGGAAGCAGGTTTTCTTCAATCAACAACCTTCCGATTGCAAGATCGTTTGGAATGTTATTGATTACGTTATGGAAGAACGTTGCGACTTCGGTCGCGGTTTTCGGATCTCGGCTCGCACGTTCGGCAATGTCACGAACAAGCGGCTTGATCGCTTCGATTCGAGCGGATGAGTTCTTGTCGCGAGCGGCGCGATTTACATAGGAAACGATGAACCCATCAAGTTTTGGCAGCGACTCAATCAGCAAGCCGTTGTCCGCCATTACTCTCAAATAAGTCTGCGCATCCGCAACAGTGACTTGCCCGCTCATGATCGAGCCCCACGCGTCGAGCGCGCCTTTGCGATCGCGATTCGCAAGCGCCACCGCCCCACGCATGATTGCAACCTCTCGATCGCCTGGAGCAAGCTCGCTCGCAAGCGCAACGTGATCCCCCGCGCGCGAGGCGTTCTTCTTATCGAGATAGTACGCGGCCAATTCTATCTGCGCCTGTGAACTGGCCGGATGACCTTCGATTTCGCCGACGATGAACCTGCGGCTGTCGATCTCGCGCCCCACAAGCCCCAGCCAATACCCGTAGTTTCTCGAGCCCAGAAACCAATCGCTTCCCACCAGAACCTGGCTTGAATCGAGGCGTCTTCCGAGCATCTGTCCGATCGGCTGAATCGCGAGCGCTTCCTTGAAGTAAGGTTCGGTCTCGGGTGACGTATCTTTCAAGAAGAACCCGACCTCGCCGCTGCGCTGCTTCGCCCAAGCGACTGATTGCTTCGCGTTGTCGATCGCATCCAGCGCGAGCAGCTTCTCATTCCTCTCGACGAAAAAGTTGATGAGTTGAAGTTGGTACACGCTGTAGGATGACGCCAGACGTTGAAGCTCGCTTCGGGCCGACGCCGCGTAAAGCAACGAAAGATACCGGTCAACCCAGTCGGTGTAGATCGTCGTAAGCGAACCCGACGCCGCCGCGTACGCCGCGCGAAGCCATTCGAGTTCGCGATCGCGATCCCCCCTCAGCCGATACTGAATCGCAATCTGATTTTGATAATCGAAACGGTTCTTGTAAGGATCGCGTTTGAACTCGGCGGACAGCACTTCAGCGGCTCTGCGATAGGCGGCGTGCCGCTCGTAGAAAGTCACCAGCGCGCGAAGCTCACTGTAATACGCCGAATCCTGAGGCGTGAGGCTTGGCGAATTCTTTGGCCGCGCTTCGAACGCCGAGTCCTTCAACCGAATCTGGATCTGCTCTTCAACATCGACCAGCCCGGCGCCGTGCGCGATTCCAAGATAACGCCTGAGCGATGCGGCATCGGAGTAAAGCGTCAGATTCGCCGTCGTTCCAAGAATCGCCGACGCAAGCGCCGCAGCCTCATCCGACGTTGCGTAGTCAATCACACCTTTGCCAAAGTCCGCTCGCAACGCCGCATCCAGCGCATCCAGAATGCTGCGTGCCCTGTAGTCCTGATTGTTCTGAGCGATCGCCGCAAACTGGCCGCGAAGCGTCTCGAGTTTCTGATACGCCGAGGAAGCGGGCTCGCTGCGCATCAACACTTTAACGTAGCCTGCGACGCCGGCCGGCGGAATGTACTCGCCTTCCGCGCTGGCGATTTTCTTTGGCACTGCGGCGAGTGCCTGCGCGTACAAACGCGAGGCTTCGTCATCCAATCCCCAGGCAGCAAGTTGCGCGGCGATGTTGAACTGGGCCTCGGTGGTCGAGTTCTTCTTTGAAGCCAGCGCCTGCCGAATCGTGTTCACGGCCTCGTCACGCGCGCCCTGTTGAACCTGGATGCGCGCGACCTCAATCAGCCATTGCGGATCGCGTCCGGCGAGAGCCCAACCCTGGCGAAGCGTCGCGATGGCTTCGTCATAACGCCGCTGCCGCGCAAGCACCGACGCAAGAGTGAATCGCAGATCCGAACGCTGCGGCTCATTCACTACGGCGATCCGATATTGCTCGCTTGCGCCGGCGAGGTTCCCTCTCTGTTCGTAGATTCGGCCCAACACAACCTGCCAGCGATAGTTCTTGTTCGACTCGCGTGACAGCTTCTCGTAATAACCGACAAGCCTCTCGACTAGATTGTGCTGTTCAGCGTATTCGATCGCGGCCGCGAGCCTGCCCGCGTCTTCGGGAGAGTTGTTGATGATCTCGATGTGTTGATCGACTGCGTCCTGATATTTGCCCAGTGCGTCGAGCGTGTGAATCATCCCAACACGAAGCTCGTCTATGCGTGCTCCCGCCTCTTCGCCGCCCAAACCGGCTCCACGAGCCTCTTTGAAGGCTTCCCGATACAAAACAGCCAGGTCGTTGAGCTTGTTTTCGACGCCAAGAGTGCGAGCGAGTTCGCCGAAGATTTCAGTGTCGGAGCGGTTGTCGTTGTAAAACGCGCGCAAGGTGGCTTCAGCATCCGCGAGCTTGTTCGCGGAGATCTGCCTGCGCGCCAGCAGCAGCGTGAAACTCCGCTTGTTGTTGCCGAGTGACCGCGCGAGAGTGCGCTTATACAAATCAAGCGACTTGTCCAGCAACCCCGCGCGCCAGTAGAACTGCGCGGACTCTTCGACCACGCCGACGTTCGTGGGATAGTCGCTGACCAGCTTGTCAATGGACGCGATCGCCGCATCAACCTGGCCGTGGCGTTCAAGGAAAGATGCGAGCTGCAATCGATACATCATCGCTTCGCGTTCGTCACGCGCGGCCGCGGCGAGCCGCGCGATCACGTGTTGCTCGTCTTCGGGTCGAAGGATCGCACGGAACAAATCGCGAACCGTTTCAAGGAAAGCAACGTCGCTCGACCTCTCGACTTCCGTGCGCAACATCGCCAGCGCGTCAGCTTCGTGCTCGCGTTCGGCCTGGTAAGACGCGTAGCCGATCGCCAACTGCCAATTACTCGGATCCGCCGTGTGAGCGCGCTCATATGCGGCCGCGATCTTCTCGGCCAGTCCCGAACGCTTCGATAGTTGCGCCAACCGCTTCGAGACTGTGTCGCGGCCCTCGCCCGGTTCGGAAAGCACTTTCACGTACTCGGCGATCGCGGAATCCATATCACCTTTGCCTTCGTAGACCGCTCCCAATCGATATGCGTAGATCGTCTGATCGCCGGTGACGTTGCGCAGGTCCTTGAGCACGCGCACGGCCTGATCGAATTGATAGTAGTCCCAATAAACCGTCGCGACTTCGAGATAAGTGTTACGCTCGGCCGGTTCAAGCTGAGTCAGTTTGTTCCATTCATCACCGGCGCGTTTGAAGTCGCCGAGCTGCGCGTAGACCTCGCCAGCCTTAATTCGATAGCTGTGATCGCCGGGGTAGATGTCCGCCATCCCGGAGAACACGCGAGCCGATTCCTCATAAAACTTTTCGGACTGCTGGCCAAACGATCTCGTCAGGTCCGCGAGCCGGTCCGCGTATTGAGGCTCGCCCGGATAATTCGCTACAAGCCGGCGATAAGCGTCGAGCGCTTCATCGTGATGCGAAAGCCACATTGCTGCATCAGCGGCGAAGACGGCATAAGACGACGGGGAGACGGGGGGACGCGGCGACGCGGCGACGGCAGCCGGATCTCTATCGCCGCGTCCCCGCGTCTCCGTGTCCCCGCGTCGCGTCTTCGCCTGCGCGTATCTTTCCCGTAGCTGTCCCTGTTTCGAGAGCCACGCAAGATACGGTTCGCGAATCGAGCGGTCCGCGAAATAGTATTCAGCCGAGAGTCTCTCCCATCGCGCGCGATCGTTCTTCTCGAGATAAGTGAGCATCCCTCGCACGAAGAAAAGATTCCGCGGGAACCGCGTGTGAGCATAGCTATAAAGATCAAACGCCAGCCGCTCATCCCAATTCATCTCGTCGCCGGCAGCGGTCGCGCCATATCCCGCGAATCGCAACAGGTACTCGGTCGTTTCGTCTTCATCAAAGATGCCGATCAGTTGACGCGAATACTTAGTCAGTTCCTTGCCGCGTTTCTGCCGCACGTACCAGCGCGAGAGCCGGTGATACCACGTGTTCGAATCGAATTGCTTGATCGCCGAGTCGTATGCTTTCACCTGCTCGTTGATCAACTGCGCCTGCCCTAGCCATCGCATGAATCGCTCGTACAGACCTTCCTCTTTCGGATGTTTCTTAATCTCGCGCCAGAAGAGCGCAACCGTTTCGGTTTTCTTCTCATCGGCCGCAAGCGATGAGACGTAGCGCTCGAGCACGCTGCTGTAGGTTTGCCCGCGCCGCGCCTCCGCTGCCGCAGCAGGCGAGTCGACGTCGGTCACTTCGGATTCGGTCTCGCGGTCTTCGCTTTCATCATCTGACGACGCTTTGTCTTCGGTCGGATCATATGTGTCGCTGTAGGCTTCGATGTTGTATCGGATCTTCTCAACCAGATTCTCGAGCCCGGGCGTGACACCGTAGCTCCAGTGCTTCGGCGAAACCGGCACGAGCGGAATTCCCCTCGGTTGATTCTGTGAGATTCGATCGAGCAAGTCCGCGAGCACCGCTCGCTCACTCGCGCGGTCCTTCAGCGCGACGTACGAGTCAGCAATTCGCAGCGACACATCGGCGTAGCGTGACGAATCCGAATAACGCTTTTGAAACTCGCGGCCCGCTTCGATTGCCAGCTTGTGTTCCGAGAGCGACGCAAACACGTTTACGATTCCCAAATACATTTCGGGAAGATGTTTCGAATCGGCGTATTCCTGTTTGAAAGAATTGAAGACGCGATACGCGAAGGCGCGATTGAAGTAACCGGCGGCGGCTTTCTTCTCGGTCGCGAATTCCTGTGATGGATTCGTGCCCGACAGAATCAGGGACAACACACTGTTCAAGAAACCAGGATGCTGATCGACTTCTGCAACGTCACGATAGAATGAAAGATCACCCGCTCCCACGCGAGTCGGAGTGCCCGCGGCGTCGAGCATCACCTTGAACAATCGGTAGAGCGCTTCTTCGCGCGGACCTGTCCCCGGCTGCAAACCGCCGGCAAGATAAAGCGTGTACAAATAGCGTGACGCCTGATCGTAGCGGCCGATCGACGCAAATAGTTCCGCGACGGTTTCAAGCTCGCGGGGCGCCCACTGATTTCGCAGGTCGGCAGCTTGCGCCGAGTTCTTGCCGGCGCGGCGGGTCTCAAGCTCCGTCAACAATCGCGCCGCTTGCTCGTAGTTGCCTTCGTAAGAAAACACGCTGAACAACCGGCCGACCGTATCGAGATCAGTCGCGCCCGCTCGAACTCGCTCCTGTAATGCTCGCCGCACGATGCGGTAGCGCCCGAAGCGCCGCAGCAATTCGTAATAGTCGTTCGCTATCGCGCGCGGCCAATTCGCGTCGAATGCATTTGCGTATGTCTGCTCCGCGGCTCTTCGGTCACCGGTAAGCGTCAGAATCTCCGCGCGAGTCTTCAAGTAGTAAGCAAGATCAGTGGGCAGCTTCGATTGAGAGGGCGCTTGATACGCATCGAGGACCGCGAGCGCTTCTTTGTATTGCTTCGCGAGCCGCAGCTCTTCGACGTAGTCCTTGACCGGTTGAATGTTGCCTGGATCCGCTGCAACAAGCTCGGCGAAGAAGTCAGCCGGCTTGAATTCCTTGAGCGCGCGAGAACGAACGATCTCGGCCGCGCGTTTGTAAATCGGCGCGCGTTCATTGACGTTCAGGGATTTCGCGAGTTCCTGAAGCGTTCTCACTTCATCGGCGAAGCGCGCGCGATGATGATAGAAGTTCGCAAGCCGGCGCAACGCATCGGGCGTGCGTCCTCTGAGGTCAGCGTACGCCGTCATCTCGGTTGCGGCTTTATCAAACTGCCCGAGACGTTCCGAGAATCTCGCGGCGTGCAGATGGAGCCGCGCATCTTTTGGGTACTTGCTTGAGAGCGAGTTTATTCGTTCGAGCGCTACGCTGTAGGGCCTTGCGACTGAAGCCTGAGATCCAAAGAACTCCTCGTTCGTATAGATCGCGTCGTCGACCAGGTTCTGCGGCGCGCGATTGGGATCAGCGGGACGCGAGGGCCCGAGCGGCACCGGCGCCTGACGAGCTTGACGTCGCGATTGCGCGCGGCGGACCGGCGTCTTTGCCTTTCGCGTCGCTCGTTGAGCTACAAGCGTGGCTCCAACGATCGACCCGACCGAAAGCAAAATCAAAATGAGTAGATAAATTCTCTTAGCCATCTCAAGCGCTCAAGTGCCAACTCAATCGGCTCTTCCGTGCAGATAGTCCTCAAACCGCTCCGACCAGTCTGATGGACCCTCCAGGTTCAGAGATGCGGCTGTGTCAAGAAACGACAGGGTCTTCTCCGGCTCTGCCTCTGATGTCTCTATCGTAACTCGCACTTTCGTGTTTGGTTCCAGATCAACTGGCCCATCAGGGCGCAGCACCTCTCCATCACTTCATTCCACGGCTTCTTCCATTCGTCAGGAGACTCAGATGCCCGCTGGTTGTGTGCCTCGTTCTCTCTGCTCTTCTTCTTGTATTGCGTAGCGCCCACACTCTTAGAACCTTGCTTTGGTCCCTGACGCGCAACCGGGTTCGCGTCACACGACGAGGATGTAAGCGCTGGCTTTAGCGAATTCACCGAACCTGTCACCTTACTTTCAGACTCCTTGGCCTGAGCCCTTGCGATTCGAAGAAGCTTCCTCACGACTAACCTGTCCTCATCCGATAAATCCATCGTCTGGAGCGATAGTCGTAAGCCGCGCACAATCCGCTTAAGGACGCGCATCTGTCTCTTTGTCTCAAAATTCAATGCAATCCTCGCCTCTGTGACGCGAACGTGACGCCCATCAACTCTACGCCTCTAGTCGCTAATGATTTCGAGGGCAACCTCCACCCCGCTCGATTAGTGCGTCAATGACCTTCATACACACTAGCGAGTGTTGTACACTCCCCTTGAAAGGAATCAAACAGCTATGACGGTAATACTCGATGAAAACGAAATCCAGAGCTTGCCAATCACCGTCGACCCTGAAATCGTTAGCGGCACACCTGTGTTTACTGGCACGCGCGTTCCCATCGATGCGCTCATAAACAATCTTGAAGATGGCCTCACAATCGACGAGTTTCTTGACAACTTTCCAACCGTAGCCCGTGAGCAGGCCGTTCAAGTCCTGGAATTCTCAAAAAACACCTTGCTGCGACTAACTGCGAAATGAACATTCTCCTCGACGAGTGCACGCCCCGAGCACTAAAGAACCGCCTTCCTCATTTGGCGATTCGCACCGTCCAGGACATGGGCTGGAGCGGCGTGAAAAACGGCAAACTACTGGCACTCGCCGACCCCCAGTTCGACGTCTTCATCACAACCGATAAGAACCTTCGATATCAACAGAACCTTGCTCCCCTAAAGCTAGCTATCATGCTGCTGCCGACTAATCGAGTGCGAGTGGTTATCGCGCTCATTCCTAAGATCGAAGAGGTGCTCAAGACAATTCAATCGGGCGAATTCATCGAGATTGCAATGCCTTGAAGGCTTCGCTGTGCCCTCCTGCTCCTTCGACTCGATCAGCCACCGCCAATCACTTCAACCACCAACTCCACCGCACTCGAATTGTGCGCGAAGTCTTCGCCGGTAACCTGAATCGTGTAACTCCCGGACGGCAATCCGGCCGGTATCCTCAAATGCCCGATGTTAGCCTTGGCCTTCGCGTCCCACACAATCGCCACCGGCAACGATCCGAAGATGCGCGCCGCGATCACTCGAGTGTCGCTGTCGGCTCGCACCGTGATCATCAAGTCTTCTCCCGCGTGCACGATCGTCTGATCCAACGCCGCTTGAAGCCGGGGTGGGCGGCTGTCAATCACAAAGCTCTTCTCTTCCTGATAAGCTCGGCCCTGCCGGTCCACCAACACCAGCCGGCAGTGATAAACACCATCCGACATCTCGCGAGGCGCGACGAAGCGAGTCTCCCACACGTCGTCGCTCTTAATGTAAGTCATCCGCTTGGTCAGCCCGAACGGAAAGACCGCGGTCACCTCGGTGATCGATTGGTCGGCCCGCACTCGCAACACCGGATCGCCCGGGCGGATCACTCGCGGCCGAAGCAACGAACGCGGCGCCGCGAGAAACGACGTGTAAGGAGTCACGAACTTGTACTTCTTCGACAGCGCTATGATTTCATCGATCGCTTCTTTCGTTTCCCCATTCAGCGCGATCTGTCTGAGCAACGCGTCAACGCGGGCGCGAGCCCACATTCGCGGAACGTGTGAGTGCGAATCATCACGTTCCGGAAGCTCGACCTGTTGACTGATACGAATCGGCTTGCCCGCGGCATTCCCTGCGAGTGTGAGCGATGCCGAGCCCGGCCGCTTGTAACGGCCGACGAATGACAACCGCGTTCCGTCATAAGCAGTCGCGTCGTAGTCGGGATATACCTGATAGAAATTCGACGCGTCCGCGTTTTGAAGCTTGAGAGAATCGATCGGGTCTCGCCCGACTTTGCTGAGGAATGATTTCAGCTTGAATGAAAGATCATCCGTTTCACGAGTCCAATCAAAGTACCCGCGCGACGCTCGCGCAAGCTCGCCGAGCAGCCTTATGTTCGTATCCGCGCCGATGCCGAAGACATACAGTCTCGCCTTCGGACCCGCATCGTTCGCTTTCTGAAATCGATCGGTGATCGCGCGCGTTCGAGTCGTCGCGAGCGTCGAGTTGCCGTCGGTGATCATCACGATCGAACGCTCTTTTCGATCGGGCATCGCCTTTGACAACGCGGCCGCGCGATCGAGCGCCGCTCCCAGGTCCGTGCCACCCGATAAGTAGCTCGACTTGATGAAAGCAAGCGCTCGCTCGACCTGATCAGATCGCGCGTCGACTGGACCATTGCTGAACGTCGAGACATCGTCATTGAACAACATCAGGTTGAACGAATCACGCGGCGTGAGCGAGCGAAGCAAACCTTCGGCGGCTTCGTATGCGCGATCCAGTTTTTCAAACTGCATCGACAGCGAGGTGTCCAGCATCAACAGGATCGAACGCGGCGGAGCCGGCGCCGTTTCTCCGGGAGCGCGTCCCGCTTCGTTGAAGACGGCTGCGGCTTCGAAGTAACCGTCCGGCTCGCGCTCGGCCAATCGCGGATCGCGCAGCTCGTCGGCGGTGATTCGCTCGGGCGCGCGATAAGCAAGAAACTCGAACGCTGTGCGCCGCACGTCGAGTCCGTAGCTGAACGCGAAATCTTCGTTGAACTGAACGTCGTTCGCTTCAAAAGTCGCTGATTTGTACTGCGGCGTGTTTTCGATAAAGTTCAGCGCGAATGTTTTGCCGACGACGTTGAGACCGCTCATCGGAACGCGGCTGGTCATTTGTAACCTGATCTGAAGGTGCCCAACCGACTGAGTGCCGTACTCGCTCGGCTTGAATGGAAACGAGAAATACGATTCGAGATTATCAACCGAAAGCATCTCGGTGTATTCAAGTTCGAGCCGCTTTGTGCCGTACGCAGGAATCGGCGTGACCTGGACCGTGAACGCTGTGCCGGCGCTGTCTTCGCGTTCCTGTTTCAAAAGTCCGGGGTCGATCGATTGCAACGCGAGGTCTTTGTAGATCTCCTCCGCGCGGCGCTTTTCCAGAATGACTCCGGGGATTCGAACGTCACCATCCCACACCGCGAAGTCCGAAATCGACGCGGTCGTAGGAATCAGAAAAACGTAGCGGCCTTCCTGAATGCTATTGGTATGATTGCCGAAGATTTGAGTGACTCGCACTCGAGCGTATTGATTATCGATGAGCACGTTCACGCTCATCTCATCGAGCGAGAGCACGGCGGGGTCGGGCTTTTCAGTGCTTGAGGGTATGAGCACCCCCGACTGCGCGTACGAAAGCGCAGGAGAAATCAGCACAATTGCGAGCATGGCCGCCCTACTCAAAGCACGACCGATCACGATGTGGGTCTCTCTTTTCATGAGTCGCTATGCAATGTGCGCCGTCTCAATCTCACCAGTAATAGCTTGAATCTCAATCACAACATGTCTTCAAAACGAATAGCTATGATTCCCCTTTTGAACAATCCATCAAAGCGTCGATTCTTTTTGGCTTCTCGTTCACGATACGTCAGCTTCGGATTAAGCTCGATCTCTTGAGTCTTGCCACACAACCTGCGCAACTCGGCCTTGCCAACCTGTCTGTTGTAACTCAAGCACACCTCATTCACGGTCTCGCTAATTTGAGCGTCGACCAAAGCAAACGGCGCTTTCTGAAGAAGATCTATAGCCTTTTGTGGTAATGAAGGATTTCCGGTTGGGTCCAGTCCTAACACGCAATCCATTTCGCTTAAGTAGTCTATTGTTCGTATGTCGCTAGTCCGCACTTCGACAGTATCTTCGCGAGCGGCGGCGAAACCTAGCCGTTTGGGGTAACGGGTCGTCTGAAGCTTGCGATAGACCGTTAGTTTAGTCACCCGACTGCTGTTAAGGAAATCCAGTATCTCTCTTCCTGTTTCATATTGGTCGGGGAGTTCATAAATCTCGAAGAACCCGAAAATTGTGGTTCTGTTCTTTAATATGATGTTGGCTCTGCATATTTTACAAACGACATCTGCCCTTGCATCGGTCGAGAAAGCATCCAAGGCAAGACAAGCAGCAAGTCCTAAACACAATTTAACGACAAGTCGGAATTGCATATTCTGTCTCCCCTACTGGCAGGTAACTATTGGATGACTCTCTTCTCAATTCGCACCAACCCGTTCAACGTACCTGCATACAGAAACCGATCGTCGCTCGTTATCGCCGTGACATTCTGAGAAGCCAGGCCCGCGCTGATGCGAGTCCATCTTCGGGCGCGCGTATTATAAACTAAAAGTCCTCGGTCGCTAGTGCCCACATACAAACGCTCGCCGTCGTAGTGCATCGCGTTTTGATTCACCTCGAACTTTCCAAGCTCATCGGCAAAGTTCACCCACTCACCCGCCGGCAACAACGCGTCCACGCCTCCGCCGTTCGTGCCGACGTACAACGTGCCCTCGGCTTCCGCGACCGCCGTCACCCAATCGTGCGACAAGCTCGAGTTCGAAGTCTTGTACGTGCGCACGACTCGCAAGCCTTCAAGCTCAACCAACCCCGCCAGGCTTCCCACGAACAATCGAGAGCCCACCGACGCGGATGTATATAGATGATTGCTCGCGAGCCCGTGAAACGCAGTCAGCGATCGCGCGCGTCCGCCTGCGACTTCCGTGAGCCCTCCGGAAGTTGCGAGCACCATCGCACGGCCTCGCGTTCCGCTGTCAAATGCCAGCGACACCTGCGCAACCGAATCATTGATCAAGCCGCCTTGCTCTCGAGTCATCACCGTTTGCTTGAAGTTGCTGGCGAACGCGACCAGCCCACGAGACGTTGCGGCGAGCATTCGATCATCGCTGCCATCGAAGACAAGGTGATTTACTTCGCGCACTCGATCATCTTCGATGTGCGAGAGCCGCTCGCTTGTTTCGGGAGTGAGCACGTCGATTCCTCGATCGAAATAGCCAACCCACAACCTCGACGCGCCGTCGAGCGCAAGCCCGGTTATGTGACCAGCGGTGAGAACTCGATCTCCCACGAGCGATCCGGCGATTGATTCAAACCCGGGACGCGTGCTCCCTTCATCGCGAGCGAACGCGCCGCTCGAAGTCAACACCCACAGCTTCACGTCATCAACGACGACTTTGGCTGGGATGGAAGCAGGAAGACCGGCGGCTTGAGCGGAACTCGTTTCGGCTTCGCCGGGCAAAGCTCTTTGCTTCGCGGCTGCGGGATTCATATCGACAATGCCCCCGTTGAACAATCCCGCAAAAAGATGCCCGCGGCTCACCGCAAGTGAAGTGACGTTTGGCCGATTCGATATCGGCTTAAGCTCATTCGAATCATTCAGACCGACAACTCCGAAATCGGTCGCGACGCCAATCGAACCATTCTCAGCCAACGCCGAAGGCAACGCGGCGATTGACGTCACGTGAGGCGACGGCAAGTTTTCGTTGGCGGTGATGTGTTCGATATGCGCCTCTCGCCAGATGTACAGTCCGGCGTCCTGAGTGCCGATGTACAATCGCGACTCGTGAGAGAGCAGCGCGGTGACCCGGCTGAAATCGGCTCCCGGAGCCGAATTGAAGCGCCGATTGAATCGCTGGCCGTCGTATTCGAACAGACCTCCGTCGAGAGTTCCGATCAACAACTCGGTCTCTGTCGGGACCAGAACGCTCACGTGAGTGGCTTTCGGTTTGTTGAATCGATAACCGGTGAAAGCATTCCCATCGAAGGCAAGCAAGCCCGCGCTCACGGTTCCAACAAAGAGCCGATCTCGGAAGACCGCGAGACTCGTGAGGTCGAGGTCGGGCAAGCCATCCAGAGTCGTATATCGCCTTCGAATGTCGCCGCCGTCATCGAGGGCTATCAGCCCTCCTGACGTTGCCAGATATGTAGCGTCGTGAAAATTCGCGACAGCTCTTACGTCCGCCGCGTTGAGCAAGAGCGTCAAACCATCGGCCGACGGCGCACGCAATTCGCGCTCTTCGACATCGACTCGCATGGCAGCCGCCTGGCGTTCTCGCTCTTGTTCCAGGCTCCTGTTCATCCGAGCGATATAGATGATCACACCGCAGATCAACAGCAATACAGCAACGCTCCCGATTAGCATTGCGCGACGTTGCCCGCGTTTTCTCAATAGAATGGTCATCCTGTTCGCGGCGTTAGATGCAAGAAAAGATAATATGATTCGTCTCGTTGGGATTTTATGTAATTCGTCGGCGTCCTTATAGGTATTAGGGTGCAGCAAGAGTGTACAAGAAGAGGTCTAGCAGTAGCAGCAGCTTTCTTTCTTTTTTGGTCCTTTTTTCTTTCTTTG
>Ga0070703_10000077_pt1 | contig 48491 bp, 48 predicted proteins | sample KBSK5251metaG_FD_65453 | JGI IMG/M metagenome (GOLD analysis project Ga0070703, IMG submission 65453) | Corn, switchgrass and miscanthus rhizosphere microbial communities from Kellogg Biological Station, Michigan, USA - KBS K5-25-1 metaG | ecosystem: Host-associated > Plants > Roots >... | reverse complement strand
CACTCCGGATCAGGTTCTGATTGCACTCTCCAAAACTGAACAGCGATTCTTGTTACCAAAGATTCTGATTTCGTGGCATCGTTTCTTTTGAGGCGAGAGCCGTGGAAATTGTTGCCGGTATCAACTGGTTATATTGGGAACGACGAGTTGGTGAGTTTGTTTCAACTAAACGTCGAGCACTTGGTTGCTTCGTTCAAAACTTTTGACTTCATCGAGTTGAATCGAACAAGCGTGATATGCCACTTATGATGGGTTTTCCCAAGCTGACGTGATTTGTGGCGGTCAGACTAACGTGTTTGCTGAAAGAGGGCGGAATCGCATCCGCCCTCTTAGTCTGAGAAGGTGAACTATCCTCGCACGCCCAACAACGGCCTTGGCTCAACCGCTTCCACTCGCACCCGAGCATCGAGAATCACGGCGCCGCTTTCCTGGACCACGAATGGGTTGCAATCCAGCTCAGCTATTTGCGGCAAGTCTTCGACCATCATGCTCGTGCGGAGCAGTCCATCTTCCAAAGCGGCCACGTCATACAGCGGCCCGCCACGAAAGCGATTCAACAGTGGATAAGTCTTCAGGCTGCGAATCATTTCCGCAGCGTCTTCTTTTGAAAGTGGAGTCAGGCGTATTGATACGTCACGCAGCAGTTCCACTTGAACGCCGCCGGCGCCGCACGCTACGACTGGTCCGAATTGCTGATCGTGAACAACACCCACCAGCATCTCGACGCCACTGCCGGCCATGCGCTGAACGACGAAACCGGTTGGCGGATTACCCTGCGCCGTCAGGCGGTCGCGTATCTCGCTGGCCGCCGCCTGCACCTGTTCTTGACCGCGCAGATGCAGGCGCACCCCGCCGGCTTCGGTCTTGTGCAGAACGCCCGGGGCAATCACCTTCAAAGCGATTTCACAATCCATCTTCTCAGCGAGTTCACCGGCCGCCTCAGGCGTGACGACGACTTTTTGCTCAATGAAAGGCAGGCCATAGCAGGAAAGCAGTGCGGCTGTTTCTTCAGCGGTCAGCCAGCCGTTTCCTCTCTGGAGAGCGGAAGCCACGATGGACGCAGCCTCATCGCGCCGCAAATCCGCGAATTCAGGCAACGTACGCTCAGGCCGTTCACGCCATTGCGCATAACGCGCAGCGCGCGCCAATGCGATGGCTGCCGTCTCAGGGAATTTATAAGAAGGAATTTTCCGCGAGCGAACGATTTCCGGCGCCGGATCAGCCTGAAGGAACACAGTCAGAACGGGTTTCTCGATCCTGGCGACGTCGATAGCCGCTACCGCCGCGCGAGCCACATCTTCGGCCCGCGTTACCAATGGCGGCGTGAAGCAAACTATCAGAGCGTCGATGTTAGGATCGGCCGCGACCACTTCAATGGTGCGCTGGTATTGTTCGGCGCCGGCTGAAGCAATCATGTCCACGGGATTGCCGACCCCGGCTCCCGGAGCCAAAAACGATCTCAACTTTTCCCGACTGGCTTCGCTGAGAAGCGGAACTTCCAGGCCGCGCGCTTCACATGTATCAGCACACAGGATTCCGGGCCCGCCGGCATTGGTGATGATTCCGACGCGCTTACCGCGCGGCAATGGTTGATTAACCAGAAGCGAAGCGACATCGAATAATTCTTCGAGCGTATCAGTGCGAATGACGCCTGATTGGCGAAACAACGCATCCACCGTGACGTCGGAAGCTGCGATCAAGGCGCCGGTGTGCGATGAAGTCGCTCGGGCGCCGGCCGCTGAGCGACCGCTCTTAACTACGACGATCGGTTTTTTGCGGCCGACGCGCCGAGCGATTTGGGAAAACTTTTTCGGATTGCCAAAGGACTCCAGGTACAAAAGGATCACGTCGGTGTTGTCGTCAGATTCCCAATAGCGCAGCAGATCGTTTCCAGAGATGTCTGCCTTGTTCCCGACCGAGACAAAGGTCGAGATGCCGAGACCCAAAGAGTTCGCTAATTCAATTATCGCCAGCCCGAGCGCGCCGCTCTGGGACGAAAATCCAACGCGTCCTGTCGGTGGTTCGCCGGGCGCGAACGTGGCGTCCATGCGGACCTCAGGATCGGCGTTGATGATGCCCATGCAATTTGGACCGATCAGACGCATCCCCGCAGCTCGACAGAGTTGAATCAATTCGGCTTGCTTTGCTTGTCCTTCCTTACCTGTTTCGCCGAAGCCGGCCGAAATCACGACCAGTGCCTTTACACCCTTGCGCCCGCATGCCTTGACTGTCTCGAGCACAAACTTTTCCTGCACGACAATCACCGCCAGGTCGACCGGGCCGGGAATATCTTCGACCGATTTGTAGGCGGGGACCGATTGGACCACGTCGGTCGTGGGATTGACCGGATACACCGGTCCAGCGAAGCCATAACTGAGCAGGTTGTGAAAAAGCTCGCCGCCAATCGAGCCGCGTTTCTTCGAAGCGCCCACGACGGCAATTGATCGCGGATTGAAGAAGAGTCTCAGGGCATTCTCAGCGGCCAGCGACTCGCGCCGCTCAAACCGCTCGATCGCTTCAGCGGTAAACGACGTCGGAAACGTCACGTGAATTTGGCCGGCGCGCGCGTTTACCTCAATCGGAAAACCCGACTCGCGAAACACTTTGATCATCTTGTGGTTCGCCGCCACGACTTCGGCTTCGAATGTTTGAATCCCACTGGCGGCCGCGACTTCGGCCAGTTGGCCCAGCAGCAGTGTCCCCAAACCGCGTCCCTGGAAGTCATCGGCGATGGTAAACGCCACCTCGGCGCGAAGTTCATCAAGGCCGGCATAGAAAGCATGACCGACAATCTTTTCTTCGGCGCCGCTCAGGGCTACCAGGCCAAAGGTTCGATCGAGGTTCGTTTCGCGGCGGGCTTCGGCAGCGAGCGCCGCGCCTTTTGCGAGTGAATAGAAACGCAACCAAAGCGACTCTTCCGACAGCGATTGGAACAAAGCGAGCAGGGCCGTGTCGTCCTCAGGGCGCATCGCGCGCACGTGCACTGTCGAGCCGTCTTTCAGCACGACGTCGCCGGCTCGATGCGCTGTTCCCAGCCCACAAAAGTCTCCCCCGGGCGCTGTTTGATCGTTTTGCTTATCCATGGGCGGACGCTGACCTGCCGGGATGTTATAAATCATTTCCTTATCAAGTGTCTGCATATTCCCTCTTCTAAAAAAGTTTTAGCCGTAGGCATATCCATCGGGCACACCCGGACGCGCAACCTATATGCCGCGAAAATAACGCGGCGACTTGCAGATGTCGTCGCCGGCGTTGCGAAAACTTTCCCAAAAGTTGTGGGAAAGCGCCCAGCTCCCAGCGGTATCTGAATCAGACAATTGGAATTAGCGCCACAAATCTCTCAACCCTAGGGCGCGGCGAGCAGGAATAAAGGTTGCTATCAAAACCATGCAGGAGGTTTTGGAAGTGGCACGATCAAAATCATCACAGACTGAAGTCCGTGCCACTTTGGAGTGAACTTCGATGGCGACTGAACGGGACACGAAAGTGACGCGCCGCAGTTTTTGTAACACTGCCGTGCTGGTTTCGGCGGGGTTGATTCTGGCGGCTGACGAGGTAAGGAGTCAGAAGCCAACCGAAGAACAGTCGTTACTCGCCTATCCGCCGGTCAAAATAGAGGGGGCCGAACGCGTGATGCCAGGCTCGGCTCTGTATTTCAACTATCCGAAGTCGAGTGATCCGGCGGTGCTTTTGCGGACCATGGATGGCCAATATCTGGCGTTCAGTCGTAAGTGCGCACACCTTGGTTGTTCGATCGATTTCGATAAAGCGCAACGATGCCTGGTCTGTCCCTGTCATCGCGGAGTATATGACTCGAGAACCGGTTACGTGGTTTATGGGCCGCCGCCCAAACCACTGGACCAGATCATTTTGCAGGTACGCGCCGGCGGCGAAATCTGGGCCGTCGGAAAGGCGGCGGGCGGCAATCAAAACGCCTCAGCTGGTCTAAGGACTAATTTAGGAGGTTCGAACTAACATGCGAAACAAACTACGCAAAGTGCTCTCAGTGGCGGTCGCTCTCCTGGCGATCACGTTAGCGGGATTGCTTTCAAGCGTCTACGGGCAAACCCAAAAGACACGTGCAGTCGGCAGCGCAGCCACCTCTGTGGTGCAGCAGCCGTTGTTTACTGAATTCAAGGGTGTAAAGCTGGGAATGTCAGCGCAGGAAGTGCGCGCGAAGCTTGGCGATCCGGTACTGAAGGATGATTCCATGGATTACTTCATCTTTGCAGACGGCGTGACTGCCCAGTTTGCCTACGATAAAGCGCACGCTGTGAAAACCATTTCGATTGACTACGCGGGCGGAAACGGCGCCCCGGAATACCGGGCGGTGGTTGGCGCCGAACTGGAAACGCGGCCTGATGGCTCTACTTACAAGATCGTGAGATATGAGTCACTCGGATTCTGGGTTTCCTATAACCGCAGTGCCGGTCCGGTAATCACAGTCACGATCACGATTCAAAAGATGTAGTTCGGTTGCGCGCTGGAGAGACAAATGGAGAATCGATATTTTTACTCGACCGAAGTCGAGTGGAGTGGGGCGCGCGAGGGTGAATTAAGCGCTTCGGCATTACCCAGTCTGCACGTTGACGCACCTCCTGAGTTCAAAGGTCACGAGGGTTCATGGACGCCGGAGCACTTGTTTGTCGGAGCCGTGAACTCGTGCTTCATGACGACGTTTCTGGCGATTGCTGAGAATTCCAAACTGGATTTTGTCAGCTTCAAAGCCGCCGCGGACGGAAAGCTCGAAAAGCGCGAAGGGCAGGGCTTCTCGATTACTGAAATTGTGCTCAAGCCAAAGCTGACAATCAAAGATGCAAACGATGCGGCCCGCGCGGCGCGCATTCTCGAGAAGGCCGAGAAGCATTGTTTGATCTCAAATTCAGTAAAGACCGAAATTCACCTTGAGCCGGAGATCAGTGTGGCGTAACTCCCGGCTTAGTTGGACCGTTTGCAGCTGAGTAGGGGACAGAAGAAATGGCCCGGTGCTTCATTTGCCGGGCTATTTCTGATCGTTGTCATCCCTGATCGTCGAATCGACCTGCACAATGCGATTTGTGGATAGTCGATGAATGACGGGCGTTACACGGCGATCGGCGTTATGCTTTGCAGGTGGGCGAACGCGCGTGTATGAAACCCAATTGCAATACAGCTTTTTGACAACAAGAACGTTGCACTTTTGAAACCGACGCGCAGCTAGGCGCATCATATCCTGCTGTGCGATTGTTGAATTACTAATGGAGGTAAGAAATGGAAACTACTACGACTGTGGCTAATGGAAAGAGTACCGGAGTAAAGCTGGCGCACCTGGCGGCTAAAGCAGCTGAAGGAAAGATTCTGGCTGAGGACTTTGTCGATATCAGTAAGCGAAAGGCGCAACGATTGGTGCGGCGCGGGATGGAAGCCGGCGAAGATTACGTCGACGAAACCAAACGTTACATCAAACATCATCCGTGGCATTCAGTCGGCGTGGCTTTGGGTGTGGGGCTGACACTTGGCTTCCTCGGAGGATTCCTGAGCCGGCGGCGTTAGTTCGATGCACCTGTACCGTAGGCTGTCTAGCCTGCGGAGGTTTGGATTGTGATGGTGAAGCAAAGCGCAGACGGGACAGTCTGCGGTGCAGTCTCGGACCAAATCGCCGTTTAAGACGAATCGTCATCGAAATTTGGTGACAGCATGTTCATCAAGATCTTCAAGGACCGGGCCGATGCGGGCCGGTTCCTGGCGAGCAAGCTCAATCAATTCGCAAATCTGCCGGATGTGATTGTCCTCGGTCTGCCGCGCGGCGGCGTGCCGGTCGCTTACGAAGTCGCCCACAAGCTGCATGCGCCGCTGGACATCCTGGCGGTGCGAAAGCTGGGCGTGCCGGGGCACGAGGAATTGGCGATGGGCGCGATTGCCAGCGGCGGGGTGTGCGTGCTCAACCAGGAAGTTCTTTCGCATCTCGGCATTCCGCAGGACATTATCGATTTGGTGATCGAAAGCGAGCAGCGTGAACTGGAAAGACGTGAACGCGAATATCGCAGAAACCATCCGCCACTTAAACTGCGCGACCGAACCGTAATTGTCGTCGATGATGGTTTGGCGACCGGCTCGTCAATGCATGCCGCGGTCGCCGCGATCAGACAGCAGCAGCCGAAGAAGATAATCGTCGCCGTGCCGGTGGGCGCGCACGACACCTGCGAATCGTTTCACAACGAAGTCGATACGATCGCCATTTGCGCGATCACGCCTGAGTCATTTCAATCCGTGGGTGCGTGGTACGCGAACTTTACGCCAACGACGGATGATGAAGTGCGAGAGTGTCTGGATCGATCCAGCCTGACAAAAAGAGCAGCGTGAGTTCGGATGTAGCGCAGGTTGTCCAACCTGCGCACTCTTAATCAACACGCAGACTAGACAGTTGCGTTACCCAGTCGGCGAAGCCAACGAAAGATCTATAGCCCACGGGGCAACATCACTGTCACGACCTGAATGAGGATGACGGTTAATAGACTCCCGGGATTAACCGCTTCGATGTTTGGGAGTAAGCAACATACTCGGATCCGAAAGCCTCTCGAAGCGCTTGCTCCTCGACTCGCATGCGATAGAGCGCAACCGCAATGAACGGTATCGTGCTAAAGCCCAACGCAAACCAGTTCGAAAACGACAAGCCCAGGCCCAGGTGTGCGAGTAGCGTGCCCGCATACGCGGGATGACGAAGATATTTGTATAGTCCGGAGCGGACCAGCCGATGGTCTTCCTTGATTAGAACTGTGCCGGTAAAAAACTTGCCGAGTCCTCTGATGGCGATCCCTCGAATCAGGTATCCAACGATCAAAAACGAGAGTCCAATCGTTCCGGTAGCAGTTGTCCACTTGTGAATCTGCCCGATTCGCGCGAACCCCAGGACCATCCCGACTAATTCCAAAACGTTGGCGGTGTCCCAAAGCTTGGCCGAATGCCGGTCCCAGTCTTTCGACGGTTTGGCCCGGTAGCGCCACAGGTAAGGATATTCAATCAAAACCCATAACAGACGGATTGCCGTGGCAAAGATGGGAATCGTCATTCGCTTTTAGAGTAGCGCAGGTTGTCTAACCTGCGCTTACTTGTTCGTCACACTCCCGCCGCAGGTTAGACAACCTGTGGTACATCGCTTCAGAACAATCCCGGAATTAGCGCCCAGGACTTTTTTTGGTAGTCGTCGTAGTCAGCACCGAAGGCTTCGTGGAGATTTTGTTCTTCGAGCCGGATCTTTCTCCAGTAAGCCAGAGACATTATGAGCAGGCCGAGCAGCGCGTGCAGCTCTCCGGATACAACGGCGGCGCCGAGGAACATTCCGAGCATGCCGCTGTAGATCGGATGCCGCAGCTTTTTGTATGGACCGGTGCGGATCAGTTGGTGATCGACTTTCTTAGTGATGGCGCCGCTCCAATTTCGTCCGAGGTGTTTCCGCGCCCAGATTGCCAGCAAGCCCGCACTCACCTGTATCGTCAAACCGATCGGCACCAGAATCCACGGTGACAGCGGCAACCATCGTCGCCTTAAGCCAGGCACGGGCAGGACGGCTATCAAGAGCGCGCCGTACATCAGGAGTTGATGAATTTGACGCGAGGTGATCGATTCTGAAGTGCTGGTCGCGGCAGCATTCATTGCCGCCGCGCTCCAATAAATAATGAAAGCAAGCCACAACCCGCCTGAAGCCCACTCTCCGGGCCCGGTTCTGGTAATCATCAGATAGAACATTCCGGAAATGATTGCCAGCAAGATCAGCAGCGCGATGATCGACAACGGACCGTTGAGCAGAATCGTAATGCCGCCAAGTTTGAGATAGACTCCGCGGCTTTTGTCCGGGAGGTTCGTATCTGCTTTTGGTTGCTCCATCGTTCTATTCCGTGGTTTCAGGGAATCAAACTAGGCGACACAAAGACGAAGTCCGGTCCCAAAATCCAGGCTGTGCGCATATTCGATGTGAATCACACGTCGCGGCTCATCGCAGCGGGCCTTTGTCGATGAATGAAGCAAAAGCGGGCGCACTGTCAGTATGCCACCACGACCAACCAGACAAGTATCCGCTTCCTGAGAACTTATCTCGCGGCGGATCGCTGTCGCAGAAAGGACGCCTGCCTTATGTGAGTTTGGGATTACTTGCAAAGGTCCGTTGTCGCGCGTTGAGGCGTCGAGATGGACGCGGAGCGCCACCACTGTTTTGAGCGCCCAGGCCGGCGCGAGTGCGTAGAGCACGCCGGCTTTTGTCGACCATGGTCCCCATTCGCAAGAGTTGAATCGCTGAGACATTGGCAGCGCCCGGTCCTGATGCCAAAGCACGCGCCAATTTGCGGCGCCTGACTTTTCGAAAAGCGTGGCCCTGAACGGCGAAGCTTTTGTTCCCAAAGCATCGGCTGCAAATTGAAGAAGTCGCGAGTCAAAGGCGAGTTCCGCAACCGCCGGGTTCGACATCAGGTTGCGCGCGCCGGCGCGCCCGCTGCTCGAAGCGTTGCCAACCGCTCTGGTGATGAAATCGCATTCCTGATGCGTAAGGACTTCCTCAAACGTAGAGTAGCCGATGTCACGTATTGAGTTTTGCATTGGCCCGTCCAGCCGGTTCACGAAACGCTTTCAGGTCTGGCAATCAAGAGATGCCTTCATCGGGAACCGGCGCCTCGGATCCAAAGCGCCGTCGCCGCTTCGCTCTGCCGGCGCACTCCAAATTGCTAATTCACCCGGCTTCCGCGAACGAATGGGAGGTCGGCGACAACTCCTCTGATGTTTCTGACCTGCACCTCAGTTCCCGCTTCGAGGTAGTCATACTTCACATAGCCGAGCGCAATCGTGCGGTTCAGCGTGGGAGAAAAAGTTGACGAGGTGATTCGACCGATCTCTTTGTCATCGACCGAAAGGACCTTCGCGCCGTTTTCAATTTCGATTTTGTCCGGAAGAGTAATGCCGGTGATTTTCTTCGCGACATGCCCTCGATGCTTGATGCGGACAATTATCTCCTGACCGAGGTAGCACCCTTTGGTGAAGCTCACCGCGTCGTCAAGATTCGTTTCCGTCACGATCGTCGTTTCCTCCATATCGATGCCATAGCGTGGAATTCCGGCCTCGATTCTTAGAACCTCAGCTACCTCGTCGCTCACTGGTTCAATGCCTGCACCCATTAGAGTGGTTCGCAAGTTTTCTGCTTCGCTTTGCTCAAAGAACAGATCGAATCCGTCCTCGGCCGTGTGCGTCGCGCGAATAATCGTGACTTCAGCGTGATTGTGCTTAGCGGTAACTACCTCGCCGTGATTAGCGGCAGTCGTTTCGCCAAACACCTGACGCATCATTGCCGCAGACTGGCTCCCTTGCACTGAATAACATGCTGTCTGGTCGGTCAAATCAGTCACGCGAAAATCACCGGCCAGCGTGAAGCGATCCAGCAAGTGCACGACCTTCTGATGCGTCGCCTCTTCGGTATCGATTAAGAATCCATCTGCGCGGTTCAGGATGCGGACGACCGCGAGCAGACGGCCTTGCACATTTGGGAAGGCGGCGCGCATCCATGAATGCGCGGCCAGCGTCTTCATGTCGTTCGTGATTAAGCCGTTGAGAAACATCACGGCTTCTGAACCGCTGACCAGGATGCGGCCTCGGTGTGAAAGATCGATCAAGCCGGCGCCGCCATCGCGGACGGCTGCATAACCACCAAGATCGATTTTGCTCGTTTTCTCGTTCAATGAATCGCCTGCTTTCAGCTTTGCCTCAAAACCCGATTGTGCCAACACTCCGACGACATATTTGTAGAACAATGCTGCTCTTGAATCCCAGCTCCATAGGAGCGGCACATTCTGTCGCCCATAAACGGGCTCAAACAATTAAAGATCGCTCGCATCTACAAATATTCCGTGCCTAACGGCACCGAAGAGTGATTCCCGGTCGCTACCGCTCCCGGTACTGACCTCCGCTAAAACACATCAGGCGGCAGAGCTGCAAATTGAATTGCTGTTCACACTTCGCTTCCAGTTCGCTCGAATGGCGCGCGCCACAACTTTGTAGTCGCGCATCTGTGCTCTCTCATCGCGGCTGGTAATCAGAACCTGCGGACTTGGATGATAGAGCGGTATCAGCATCCGTTCGTTCCAGCGCCGAATTTTCGCGGCATCATTCTTGAGCGTGAATTCATGATAATGAACCCGCTTCAGTGCCTCAAGCGCGACCGTTCCGAGCGTGACTATTACTTCGGGATCAACCAGCGCAATTGTGCGCTCGAGAAAATCAGAACAGTTTCGGATTTCACTGGCGGTGGGCCGGCGGTTGGCGCCCGTATTCGAACGAGGATTGCACAAGGCCGCGCTGGTGATGAAAATTTCCGATCGTCTTAAGTTGATGGAGCCGAGGAACCGCTCGAAGTTTTGGCCGGATTGATCGCCTGAAAAAGGAATGCGCGTGCGGTCCGCTCCCTTTCTCCCCGGGGCTTCGCCGACAAACATCACGCGCGCGGTCAACGGCCCGTTGCCATCGCTCAACACGGCGGATCGCCCACACATCCCCGGGCATCGAGTACAGGCTGCGGCTGCGGCAATTAATTCCGAGAAGCTCGCGGTTTTGATGGACTGGTTTTGGGATAGCACGTTCGTGTCTCGCAGACAGCGTGGAATAAAAAAGCGCACAACAGGCTGCCAGCCTGTTGTAGAGTCCGCGAAAGTGTCTTGATAATCAGGCGACAACATCAGCAGGCTGGCAGCCTGCTGTACAGTTTTTTGTGCAAAGGCTCGCAGACTAATCCATGGTAGCGGCGCGCGATTTCTTTCTCAATAAGCGTTCAATCAGAAACGCGGCGCCGCCGCCGCTGAGGGTCAGCAGAATTGGCTCTATCCCCCAACGATGACGGCCGTCCACGTGGTAAACACTCTGCAAAAGCGACAAGCCCACGAGAAAAATTCCCACGAGCCAGCCCAGATGCGTCGCCGGCGGACCGAGTTTGATAATTCGCCAAACGCCCATAGCCGCAAGGATGAGCATGGCCGAATAAAAAATCATGTACAGGTAGAACCAACTGCCCGGGTACTTCGCGCCGGTCTGTTGCGCATACCACCAGAAATGAAAAAACTTCAACACCCACAGACGCAGAAACTCGCCTGGATGCGCTTTGACGAAGGCGCGGGATCGCTGTGAAAACCAGTCGGCCTGGGCCATCTCGTTTGGCTGTCGATAAAGTTCGGTACGCTCTTCAGGTGGAAGTGACATGAAAACTGTGTGCTCTGAATCAATCAGCGTATGACCAGTCGCATTCGGATTGTTGCCCAGCCAAAAATCTTCCGATTCAGTTGATATCAACAAGACGAAGCGGTGATGAAGTAACGAATTTCTGATGGTCCAGGGCGCGATGATTACAGCGGCGACCAATCCGGCAAGCACCAGGTTGCGAAAGAGGAGTTTTCTGCATTCTCTGGGGCTTCGCGCCAGCAACCAAAGGCCACCCAACGGACCCATGAGCAGGATCGTGCCGCGAGATAGTGTGCCAATCCCGATAATCAGGCCGAAAACCAATGCTCGGCGCAGGGTTGGCCGGTCGGCCAGCCGGATTGACTGCAAAAGCGCCAACGCAAAGAACAGAGCGTCAAACGCCAGCGAGTGGGCTTTGGCTGAATTATAGAGCACGAAGCCCGGATGGATCGCGACGAAGATTCCAGCAAGGGCTGCGGACATCCAACCACCGAAGATGCGCTGAGAAATACAGGCAACGGCGACGGCGAGGGCTGCGCCGGCGGCCATCTGAGCCAGCATGATGGGGACGTATGAACCTGTTGACCAGAAGCCTGCCGCGCTGGCCCACGCATGCAACGGCGTAACATACGAATAGTATGTAATCCCCAGGTAGGTCATCGAGAATCCGCGGCCGGCGAGGATTGATTTCGCGATCCGGTCGTATTCCCATAACTCGGGATGCCACAGTCCGCCGGTCCAAATCCCTGCTCCCAATCTCACGACGAACGCGCACACTCCAATCGCCCACAGCATTTGCGCCTGCGAGGGCCCTTGAAAGCGTTCAGAAATTGGGTTTGAGGATTTCAATCGCGTAACGCCCACATTGATTCAGGGCGCGGGGGCCGGCGTTTGGTGGTTTGGACGACTTGATACGTGACGGATACCTGCCGCATTCAAATTTAGCAAGACATCAGCTAGGATAGGCTCCTCAGGAGCTGGGCAGAGCTAACGAAGGGTACGGCTCAAATATTTTTGTTGCATTAGTCGTTTTCGATTGAATAGACTGCGACGCCCTTCAATCTAACCAAATGCCAGTTGCGACCAACCGCTGCAGTATAAGTATCTTCTTTCCGGCCTTCAATGACGAAGGTACGATTGCCGGGTTGGTTCGTAATGCTCTTGATTTGCTGCCGAGCTTGACCGGCGACTACCAGGTTCTGGTAATTAACGACGGCAGCACTGATGGGACGGCAGCCATCATCGACGAACTTGCCGCGACTCATCCGCAAGTTCGAGCCATCCATCACGATCGCAATCGGGGTTATGGCGGCGCCTTGCAGACCGGCTTTAAGGAATCAGAAAAGGAACTGGTCTTCTATACGGACGGGGACGGCCAATATGACGTGCGCGAGCTGACCCGTTTGTTACCGTTGATGGTTGAGGGCGTCGCGGTTGTAAACGGATACAAAGCCCGACGAGCCGATGGACCGGCCAGAAAAATATTGGGTGGAATATACAATCGCGCGGCCCGATTCCTTTTCAATTTGCCGGTTCGCGATGTCGATTGCGACTTTCGTTTGATAAGAAGAAGTGCGCTGCAGGAACTTGGCGAACTTTCCAATAGCGGCGCCGTTTGCGTCGAGTTGATTCGTGGCTTACACACTCGCGGTGCGGTTTTCGCCGAGGTCGAGGTAAATCATTATCCGCGGCTGCATGGCCGTTCACAGTTTCTGACTTTGGCGCGCGTCATGCGAACGTTGTACGATTTTTGCGCTCTATGGATTAAGCTTGTTTGCCGGCCGAAATTTTCTAAGTCAAAAGAGTCGGAAACAATTTCACCGGGAAAGTTCTCTGTGACATCACGCTGAAAGTCTCAGGCACCTATTATGCTCACCCCCAATGCCTTAAATGCCTATCGCGGCCGGTCGGTACTGGTTACCGGCGGCCTGGGTTTCATCGGAAGTAATCTGGCCCACCGGCTCGTCGAAATTGGAGACGTCGAGGTCGCCCTGATTGATTCGCTGGTAGAAGAGCAGGGCGGAAATCTCTTCAACGTCGAAGACATCAAGGATCGAGTCAGTATTCATATCGCCGATTTGGAAGACTCGTCCCTCGTCAGCCACCTCGTCGCCGGCGTTGATTACATTTTCAATCTGGCCGGAAACGTCAGCCATTTGGATTCGATGTCCTTTCCGCTGCGGGATCTGGAATTAAACTGTGCCGCGCAGCTCAGCTTATTGGAAGCGTGTCGCAGTTTTAATCCTCACGCCAGAATAGTTTTTACCAGCACGCGGCAGGTTTACGGCAAGCCGCTATATTTACCTTTTGATGAAGAGCATCGTTGTGCGCCCGTCGACATAAACGGAGTGCACAAACTGGCGGCCGAGCAATATCACCTGCTTTATCATCGCGCGTATGGCGTGCGCGCAACGTGTTTGCGATTGACTAATACCTATGGACCGCGGCAGCTGATGGGCCACAACCGGCAAAGCGTAATTGCCTGGTTCATACGTCGAGCGCTGGATGGGCAGCCGATTGAGTTGTTCGGTGAAGGACGACAGAAGCGAGACTTCAATTATGTTGACGATGTCGTCGAGGCGCTCTTAATGGTCGGCGCCAGCGAAAAAACCGAAGGTGAAGTTTACAATCTGGGCAGCCCCGAGCCGGTCACGCTTGCGCATCTTGCTGAAGAGTTGATTTGGCTCACCGGCAAAGGCTCTTTGTCCTACGTGCCTTTCCCGCCCGAGCGCCAACTAATCGATATCGGGAATTGCTATTCGAGCTATCGCAAGATAGCGGAAGATGCCGGCTGGGAGCCCAGCGTCAACTTGCGCGATGGGCTGGAGCGAACGGTTGAGTACTATCGAAAGCATCAAGTCCACTATTGGAAAGAAAATGTCGATCCCGTTCCTCGATCTCTTACGCGAGCATAGAGAGGTCGAGGCCGAGACGAACGCCGCCCTCGCTCGAGTCCTCGCGAGCGGAACCTATATCCTGGGTCCGGAAGTTAAAGCATTCGAAAATGAATGGGCGCAATTCTGCGGCGTCAGTAGTGCGGCCGGTGTCGGGAATGGCACCGACGCACTTTCGCTTGCTTTGATGGCTTCCGGCTCCGTACGCCCGAATCGACAGGACGAAGTGATCACCAGCCCGCTCACCGCCGGGTACACTTCGTTAGCGATCGTCAGGGCCGGCGCAGTTCCCGTTTTTTCCGACGTCGATCCGCAAACACTAACGTTAGATCCTCAAGGAATAGAAAAATCGATCACCGAGCGCACGCGCGCGATTGTTCCGGTCCACCTTTATGGGCAGATGGCCGACGTGCCGGCAATCTGCGAAATTGCTGCGCGCCACAATCTCGTCGTGATCGAAGACGCCGCACAGGCGCACGGCGCCCAGCTCAACGGCAAACGCGCCGGAGCGCACGGTCAGGCCGCAGCTTTTAGCTTCTATCCCACCAAAAATTTGGGAGCGTATGGTGACGGCGGCGCCGTCGTTTCGAATGACGTCGAACTTATCGATCGCGTCAAGCGTCTGCGCGAAGGCGGCCATCAAGCAGCCCTGGGCGATTCAATTGCCGGCTTCAACTCGCGTTTGGATGAAGTCCAGGCGGCGATGTTACGTGTGAAGTTGAGATACCTTGATGGTTGGAACGAACGGCGTCGCGGCCTCGCCCACACGTACACAGAAGCTTTAGCGAAGACCCGCCTGGAAACTCCGCATCCACATGATGAAGCGGCCCACGTCTATCACCGTTACGTCGTGCAATGTTCAGCTCGCGACGATTTGCGCGCCTTTCTCGATTCACGCAGCATCGCGACGATGATCGATTATCCATTTCTGAATCATCAGCAACCGCTGTTTGCAGGTGGAGGTGCCCACCGGCAGTTGGCGGTAGCGGAAGCATCTGCAAACAGGATCCTGACTCTGCCGCTGTACCCTCAACTGCGGGACGATGAACAACAAACGGTGATTGATGCGGTTAAGGATTGGGATGAATCTAAGTAGTCTTCTAAGTTGCAGTTCTGTCTGTGCCTACCTCATCGCGGCAGAGCCGCAGCCAAATGCATTTAAGCTCCGGAGGAGCAGAATGTTTATAGCTACACCGATTACAAACCGGTCCAAGCTCCTAAGGAGCGAAACACAACCATGCACGTTGCGCTCCTCCGGAGCTAGAAACTTAATCAGCCAGGTATCTATAAACATTTCATCCCTACGGGATTGGTGTGGCCGCAAAACCTTGTTAGAAAAAACAAGATTCTTCAGACGTGACACAGAGAATTCACCGAGGCACGGAGAAACGCGAAATCAGAAAACTACCTGAATCTCAGCGGAGTTGAGGTCAGGCTTGCGAGCAATACAGATCGCCGAAAGGCCGGCCGGAAGTTTCGTTGAAGGATTCTTCAACAAGCGCGCTTCGCTTGTCAGAACATTTTTCAGCCCGCGATTGAGCCACTGCGCACTTGGCGGCAGCGGTTTCACGTCAGACCCGCGATGCAAACCGATGCGTTCGAGCACCAGGCGACGCATCGCGGCGATTGGCAGCAGCCACGTGTTTGCATAGGTTGCGCGAAGAATCTCAAAACCTGAACCGGTCATCTTTTCGCTGAGACCTCCGAGCGTGAAACGCCGAACCGAGTTAGTGGCCCGGTCATGCTCGCCGCGCATCCAGCTGTACGCCGCAGCGCGCACGAAAGCGATGCCGCCCCGTCGCAGAATGCGATACATCTCGTTGATTGCGACTTCGTCTGCGTTTGCTCCTCGGGGACATGCCAGCACATCAAAACTTGTTACCAGGTCGACCGTTGCGTCACCCAGTGGCAGGTCAGTGGCTGATGCCTGGATCAAGTTCTCCCGGCCTCGCCGCTGGCAAAAGTTCAAAGCATCTTCCATTAAGTCGATGCCGATAATCCGTTTTGTTGTTGTGTAGCGCCTGAGCCAATCCAGGTTCGCCCCGGTGCCGCATCCGACATCGACAACCAGAGGCTCTTGCTGATCGTTTCGGCAGATTGGATCGAGGAGTGCCGCAGTGATTTCGCGCATGCCCGCAAACCACCAGAAATCATCTTCCAAATCATAAAGAGAGATGTACTCCTGGGGTTGCATTAACGGTACGCACGCCTCTGGCGTGCTGTATTTCGCGGGTTAGCGGACCACGCCAGAGGCGCGCGTACCGCCAATCATTTGGTCACGGTTATTTCGCGAGTCGTGGAGTTGTAGCCGCCGTTGTCCACCAGGTTGCCGCTCTTGTCGACCAGCTCGAGTTTGACGCTGTGTTTGCCGCTGGTCCATCCGCTCAACCAGATCGGGCCCCACGTATCGATGAATCTTGCCTCGCCACCATCAACCGAGTAACGAACCCGATAATCGCCGCCGTTGCTTTGCAGCTTTCCATTCAGCAGCCAGAAATCGATCATGATCGGATCGGCGTCTTCGCCTTTGTATTCGCCCTTTGGCCGGCTGTAGGTCAGCAGAGGCTTTGCCGGATCGACGTTGCCGGCCTGGCTCGCCGTGTAGTCCTTGCCTTCGCGCGCCGGAGTTCCGTCTGCCGGCGCTGCTGGAGTCGCCATTGTTTGCCCGCTGTTGGTGGTGGTGGGCTTGGTCGCATCGCCGCCACCTTTCACCGTGAAGGTGACCATTTGGAAGGCGCCATCGTTCTTATAACTTTCATGCCATGGGCGCGAGGGAAACACGCGCAGGGTGTGTTTGCCTTCCGAAACGTTGCGCAACTCGAATGGCTGATTAAGCTCGTAGTACGCCTCGTAAGGTTGGTTATCGAGAATCACGTGAATGTGATTGCCCTTCTGTGTCGCCGGATCTTTATGCGGCATGTAACCCTTCAAATCGCCGCTGAGATCGAGTTTTACTTCGACAGTCGAACCGTTGATCGTGGCGTCTGTCGCTGGTGAAACGATCTTGAGAGTGGGCGTCGCCGCATCCTGTTCTCCGCGCGCCGTCATCATGTCCGTAATTTTTTGCGGTCGCGGGATGACGGTCAGGTTCTGTGCTCCGGGAGGCGTCGCCTGGGTAGTCGCGGTCGTGTTGGCATTCTGGCTCGCCGGTTCGCAGCCCGCGATTAAGATGATCGAAATAAAGCCGGCAAGAAAAATCAGAGAACGTTTCGGCATTCTCGTTTGACCCTCCGATTTAATTTTGAATACGAGTGAACGATGGCATTATCGCAAAAAACGGGCAGGGCACAAGCTTTGGAGTGCGCCCGGCAGAGCGCAGCCGCGACGGCGCTTTGGATTTTGTGTTCTCCTCAACAGACAACCAGAAAACCAAAGCGCCGTCGTCGCTGCGCTTTGCCGGCGCACTCCAAAAGACTACGCCGCGATTGGTTGCGCCCTTTGCTTTTGCAGACGCTGTTCGACGGCTTTCCAGTCAATGTTGGAAAAGAATGCCTCGATGTACTTCGGTCGATCGGCCGGCTTGTAATCCAGAATGAAAGCATGCTCCCAAACGTCCATCACCAGCACCGGACTGAAGCCGGCGACGTTACCGGTTTCATGGAGCGTTATCCAGTGATTCGACAGCGCGCCGTTGTTGGGATTCTGATTACAGATGGCCCAGCCAACTCCGCGCATCTTTCCGATGCCCACAAAGTCGGCTTTCCAGATTTCATAGCTGGTGAAACTTTGCTCGGCCGCTTTGCGAAATGAAGAACCAGCAGATGGATCGCCCGTGCCCCCGCCGGCCTTTAAGTTGTCGAAGTAATATTCGTGCAGAACCATTCCGTTGTATTCGAAGCCCAGCCGGCGAGTCAGCTCTGAATATTCGGCAAACTCGTCCTGATCGACTTTGGCGTCTTTGACGAACTCGGCAATCTTCTCGTTCAGCTTGTTGGTTTCCTTCACGTAACCTTCGTACAGCTTGAAATGCATTTCCAAAGTTTGATCAGAGATACCCTTCAAGTTGCTCAAATTGAATTGTCTTGCCTGATATGCGTTCGAACCCATGGTCACCTCCTAAAATTGCAGACAGAAATAGACTTTCCATCAAATGATGGAACTATTGTCAGCGATTTTCAAACGAAAGTGTGGCGAAGCGATGGAGAGGAAGAGCCAATAGTGTGGCGAAAAGAAAGTGGCACAGACTTCAGTCTGTGTTTCCGTAAGATCACAGACCGAGCTATGCCACTATCACAATACACAGACTGAAGTCTGTGCCACTATTTCCCGCCGAATATCGGCCAATCACCGTGCGCAGCGGCCATCAGCAAAAGCAGAGGCAGCGACAGCCACGCGTTAGTCCGAGAGGCAATGAAGGCCTGGCGTGCGAGCTCAGGCGCAGCGGGCGGACCGCCGGTCAATGCGCCGATTATCCGTTTGTTTGCCGTCCAGATAAGTCCCCAAACGTTAAGCATCATTATGATGCCCATTGCACCACCAACGCCTATAGAAAGCGTCTTGTTGCTGGCATAGTGCTGTCCATTGACGATCAAACTCGTATCCAGCCATTTCAGAATTCCAATTGACATGGCGACGATCAGAATGAGCATGACGATGGCGAAGACACGCCCGTCTTTAATTAAGGCGGGCACCTTCTTGATAATCAGAAACTCGATCAGAAAAGTTACGATCGGAATGAAGAACCAGACAATCAGGAGAATGCGTCCGCTGACGTTCGCGCCCGAGGTATTCGCGATACTGACATCTCCTTTGACGGTGTACATTGTGAAGTAACCCAGGCCGGCCAGTACGGTTACCACCGCGCCCCAACGAAAATACCAGAGCGCGGGCAGCAGCAGTTCCGGATTTACTTTCTTTTTTGTATCCGCGTCGAGCTTTTTCTGCAGCGGCACGTTAACCAGGTTGAAAAAGTAAAGCAGACCGATCCAGGTAATGCCGGCAACGAAGTGCAGCCAGCGCATTGTGATGTGAGCCAATTCGTCAACAGTAGGTGTTTTGAAAAGGCTGTCGAGGATGGTCATCGCAAAACCGGCGTGCGATATCGATTCGATAAGCATAGGCTCCTCCAAAAAACTGATCAGAGATTGTCGTTGTTCATAGATTAGCGCGAACACGACAGGTACCAGTAGAAGCGACTTACAATTGCGTTTATTTCCTGCGCAGATTACACCCAGAGCACTTCGTCGCGCAACAGTATTACCAGATTGGTAGTGCGGCAATTTTGAAATGACTTTTCCGCAGCCCGCCGTTTACGGCTGGGAACAAGAGAGCGGTTAGTTTCAAAGCCCTATTAATGGGGCTTTAATAGCGACTCTTGGTTTCTCACCCAGGCGTAAACGCCTGGGCTGGAGAAAGCTCCACGATGAAATTGGGACATCAACACCAGATAGGCAGAAACAGAAATCCTTGCGTCACACCGGTTGTTGGGGTAGATCTTCTCGAAATGAAAGCCGGAACGTTCTTTATCGTCGCGCTCCTGATCGTCACAACGATTAGCGCATTTGGGCAAAGACCGGCCGCCACGCGTGCGCTGACGATTGTGAGCGAGCCCAATGCAGTTGTTTGGATTGATGAAATCCGGCGCGGCGCCACCGATGCTCGCGGCCGTCTGGCGGATCTGAAAATTAACGCCGGTGCGCATTCGTTACGCGTGCGCGCCGATGGCTTCAAACAGGTAACGATGAGCGTGCCGGCCACGCAGCGCGGGGAACTCAAAGTTAACCTGACGCGCACCACGGATCGCGCGGAACTTCTTTTTCAACAAGCCGAGACAGCGCGCGAGTCTGCCAGGGACGAAGCGGCCCGCCAAAAAGCGGCCGACCTCTATCGCCAGACGCTGAAACTGCGCGGTGACGCGGCCGCGTATGTTGGCCTGGCGCGCGTACTTTTGGATCTCAACGATACAGATGGCGCGCTGGCGGAAATTGAAAATGCGCGACGAGTCCGGGCGATTTATCCGGAAGCCTCCGCGGTCGAAGGTCGCATCTATCGCGAGACCGGACAGACTGACGAGGCTATCGGCGCGTTCAATCGAGCGATTCGCGAAAGCCGCGGCTTCCAACCCGAAGCGCACGTCGGCGTGGGCCGCATTTATGAAGAGAAGGGCCAGTACGAACTCGCCGCGCGCGAATTCCAGATTGCGATTAACCAACTCGCCGACACTGAGCCGATCATTTATCAGTTGCTTGGGGTAGCACACGAAAAGAGCGGCAAGAACCGGGAAGCGATTGCAGCTTATGAAAACTATCTGCGGCTGGCGCCGAACGGATCACAGGCGACCGCAGTGCGATCGATTGTCGAGCAATTGAAATTGGAACAACCTGACTGAATGGCCACAGATTTACACAGATGGACACGGATAAAGGCAAGTGGAATAATCTCCCGGTCTTATCTGCGTAAATCCGTGTCCATCTGTGGCTAATTCCATGACGACTCCAGCACCCTCTATTTCACGTCGCGTTTCTCGCAAAGCGAGCCTTTTCACCGAGTCCGTTATTCGCGAGATGACGCGCGAAGCGATGAAGTATGGCGCGGTCAATCTCTCGCAGGGCTTTCCTGATTTTGCCGCGCCGGAAGACATCAAGCGCGTCGCGATGCAAGCCATCGCCGATGATGTGAATCAGTATGCAATTACCTGGGGCGCGAAAGATTTTCGCGACGCGATTGCCCGCAAGACGAAATGGTACCTGGGATTTGAGATCGATCCCGAAACCGAGATCACGGTCACCTGCGGCTCAACTGAAGGAATGATTTCGGCCATGATGGCGACTGTCGATCCGGGCGAAGAAGTGATCGTGTTTGAGCCGTTCTATGAAAACTACGCGCCTGACGCAATTCTTTCGGACGCAAAGCCGCGCTACGTACCGTTGCGTGCGCCGGATTGGACTTTTGACGAGTCCGAGTTGCGCGCGGCTTTCAATCCAAAAACGAAAGCGATCATTATCTGCAATCCAAACAATCCGACGGGCAAAGTTTTCACGCGTTCGGAAATGGAATTCATCGCCGGGTTATGTCAGGAATTCGACGCGCTTTGCTTCACCGACGAAATCTACGAACACATTCTGTATCCGCGCGCCGGAGCAGAGATCGCGCACATTTCAATGGCGCAGATTGAAGGCATGCGTGACCGAACAGTGATCGTTAATTCGATGTCAAAAACTTATTCGGTCACCGGGTGGCGAGTGGGTTACTGCATCGCCAGCCCTGAGATTACCAGCGCGATTCGTAAGGTGCACGACTTTCTGACTGTGGGCGCGGCGGCGCCTTTGCAAGCCGCCGGTGCCTACGCTTTATCGCTGCCGCCGTCCTACTACGAGCAACTGCAAAAGGATTACGAGGCGCGACGCGATCTGATTCTGCCGGAACTCGAGAAAGCGGGTTTTGGAACTTTCTCACCCGACGGAGCTTATTACGTCATGACCGACATCAGCGCCTTTGGATTCAGGGACGACGTCGAATTCACTCGTCACTTGATCCGCGAGGTTGGCGTCGCCTGCGTTCCCGGATCCAGCTTCTACAGCAATCCGGCGCTCGGCTCACAGCAGGTGCGATTCTGTTTCTGCAAGAAAGATGAAACGCTGATGCTGGCTGCGGAACGATTGAGCAAACTCAGAGGTTGAAGTGTCAGAAGCCCGACCGTGAGGGAGGGCAACCGCAGCGAAAGACCTGGTTAATCATCTGGCAAGTGTCGGACACGTGGCCCTGCCTGACGTCGGGCTTCTGACACTGTGGTTTACGAATCAACAGACCCAATCGTCACTCAATCATGAAAAAGACATTTCTTCTGCTCGTCGTCTGCCTGGCAGTTTCAATACTTTTCCAATCTGCATTCCGGGCCCAGCAGGTCGCCGATCCAAATTTCGATACAAAGGTCGCGCATCCGGCTTACACCAAAAACGGCCCGAAGGTGATCTTCGACGAAGCGCACAACAACTTTCACACGGCCGGCGGACGTTACAAGCCTTTCGCAGACTTGATTGCCAGCGACGGTTATCAGGTCACGCCAAACAAAGAAAAATTTTCCGCGGCAGTTTTGAAAGGCTTCAACATCCTGGTGATCTCAAATGCGCTCGGCGCGGCCCAGATGAATATGCCGGAGGCGAGCAATCCCGCCTTCACCGAAGCCGAATGCGACGCGGTGCGGGATTGGGTGAAAGGTGGCGGCGCTCTGCTGTTGATTGCCGATCATGCGCCGATGGGATCGGCAAATCAGATTCTCGGCGATCGTTTTGGCGTGAACATGAGCAAGATGTTCACGATCGACAATCAGAACTACGAGAAGGATTCAAACAATCCCGGCTTCATTATCTACACGCGCGAGAGTGGTCGGTTGGCCGATCATCCGATCACGCGTGGCCGCAATGATTCTGAGCGCATCAACAAGATCATCGCCTTCACAGGTCAGTCCCTGAAAGGACCGCCCGACAGTTTTGCTTTCATGAAGCTGGCTGATTCAGCGGCTGACGCGATGCCGGGCGTTAATACAAATCCCACCTCGGCTGCCGGGCGCGCGCAAGGCCTGGTGATTACTTCCGGCAAAGGCCGCGTTGTCGTTTTAGGTGAAGCCGCCATGCTCTCTGCGCAATTGGCTGGTCCAAACAAGATGCCTTTTGGAATGAATCGTCCGGGCATCGATAATCGACAACTCGCGCTCAACATCATGCATTGGTTGTCGGGGCTGTTGAAGTGAGATAGCACACCTCTCGTGTGCTGATTAATCGACGCCAATCGAGCACGCCGGAGGCGCGCGTACCGACACTTGACCGCACTTGCAATCGCGCCTAGCATAAAAACATTCCCCTGCAACTGAATCGTCCCCGACCGAAACTGAAGGAGGTCTGTTCTCATGGCTGATGAAAAGTCAGGCAAATGTGCGCACGGAGCTTGTGACTGTCCACCCGAGGAGGGCAGCAAGTATTGCAGCGAATACTGCGAGAATGCTGAACGATCACGAGTGATGGAGATTGGCTGCGGCTGCGAGCACGCTGGATGCCGTTAGCGAAATTCACGAACCAGCAGACACGGGCAGATCTGAACCACAATTCCGACCGCGAAGAATTTGCGTCTTGAGATTAAGTCATGCCCCAATTTGAATGACTTTTCCGTAGCCCAGGCGTTTACGCCTGGGGAGTGAAAGGCGTGGTAGTTTCAAAAGCCCCATTAATGGGGCTTTAATAGCACTTGACTCATTACAGCGATGGCTCTCCACTCTGATGCGCGGCAAGTCTGCGACTTGCCGGCGGCGAATCTTCTTTTCATTCGGGTCTTCGACCCGCCACGGTCAAAGACCGTTTCGGATTAATGGGCCACGTATCGGCAAGTCCGAGACTTGCCAGCCAATCATCAGTAGGCTGCAAGATGAGCGAAAGGTTACCGGCGATTGCTCTGCGCGAGGGTCGCCGCCTTTATGTGAGAAATGATTTTCGGCTGAACGGCGCGGACAAACAGTTCGATTCCTGCTTAAAGGGACCCCGCGTTGACAAGCGCGAACCGGCTTTGTTAGCGTGACTTCGCATAAATGACCTTAACTTTGCGAGCCGGCCTTCGTGCCGGTATTTAATTAGCCTTGATGCGCACTCGAACCCGCCCGATTTTTTCCAAAACCAAAAAAGTAGCCACAGTCGCGCTTGCTGCCCTGCTCTTTACTTCGGCCTGCAGCCTGGTTCACAAGCAGGTCACGACCGAGAAGCTGCTCACGCCTCTTTCCGAAGCTAATGCGTCAGACCTGATTTCCGTAGTTAACAAGCTGGTGGGCGTTCGCTCAATTCGGGGTCGCGTAGATATTCAATTTGAAGACACCTCGTTTGCAACTTCCGGAATCGCTGAAAAGTATCGGACTGCGGACGGTTCAATTCTGATCGAGCGGCCCGGAAAGGTTTATCTCGCGATTCAGGGGCCATTGGCAATCGATATCGCGCAGATGACTTCGGACGGCGAGCACTTTCGCATTGCCGTTCTTAAAGGCGACGAGAAGTATCGCCGCTTTGTAAAGGGAACCAACAACGCCGTCTATCCAAAGTTGGACATGGACGGCGCTCCCGATGCCGCTGCCGATAAGAAAGTAAAATCCAGTTCGGAAGCAAAGACCGTCAATGCGCTTTCAAACCTGCGGCCGCAACATTTGACTGAGGCGCTTTTGATCAGCCCGATCGATGGGAAGGCCTCTGGCGTTCTATACGCGCAGAGTGAATTCTTTGAATCGGAAAAAGATCCGGTGAAGTCCGATAGCAACAAACGAGTTGTGCGCGGCTACTACCTGCTGGACGAGTTGCAGCCGGGCACGGGTAATGCGGCGCGTCTGCTGCGGCGTTTTTGGTTTGATCGCGTCGGCGGGATTCGCCTGGCGCGCCTGCAGAGTTTTGATGAAAAGGGTGTCCTGATCAATGACGTTACCTACGGTCCGCTCGTGAAGTTCGGGGCCCAGGGTGAAGGACCGCAGATGCCCGCAGTAATTTCGCTGACTCGTCCGCAGGATCACTACAAGATCTCAATCACCTACCAGGCTCCCGAGTCGCTGGTCCTTGACCATGAGTATCCAGCGGACGTGTTTGTGCTAACAAACAAATGGAACCTGACGGAAGTTGATTTGGACGCAAAGAAAACTAATCCACCACAGAAATAGCTATGTGGCTCGCGCATCTTGCGCGTGAATCATGGGCGGAATGCCCGTGGCACACCTCAAACTGATCCACTAACAATTCATCTTAGGGTTTTTCTCTAACCCAGGCGTAAACGCCTGGGCTACGGAAAAGTCATTCGCGCAATACCAATTTCTGCAACACAGCTAGGCTTTCTCAACAGCCGTGTATTAATATTGCCCGTTTGGAAAGGGCATACTTTGGATAGTTTAGTAGTCTCCAATCTGCGACAACGTCCGCTCAGGTCGGCCATCAGTATCATCGGCGTAGCGCTGGGCGTAGCGCTGGTTATGCTCTTTACCGGATTAGCGCACGGAATGTCAGAGGATTTGCAAAAGCGGTCCTCGAACGTTACAGCCGAAATCATCTTCACACGGCCCGGTTCGATCGGCCTGACCTCATCGTCAGCAAACTTAAGTACGAAATACGTCGAGTTGTTAAAAACGATTGAGGGAGTCGAATCGGTCACACCCGTAATCACCTATTTCTATCCCAGCGGACAATATGGCGTCGATAAAGTTGACGGAGTCGAATGGGAGAGCTTCTCGAAGATGAACAACATTCGGCTGATTCAGGGCCACGCGCCGAATGCTCCTGACGAGATCGTGATTGACGAAACCAAGGCGGCCAGGAACCATCCGGTCGGAAGTACCCTAAAAGTTTTTGGTCCGACAATGTATCGAGTGGCCGGCATCTACGCTCCGGAATCGGGGGCCCGCGCGAAGATGTCTCTGAAATCTTTGCAGGATGCGCTCGAGTCTCCGGACAAGTGCACCTTCATCTTCGTAAAGGTCAAGAACCCGAGCGAGCAAGTCGCCGTGGCAAAACGCATCGACACAACGTTCCCGGGGAATAAAGTTCAGTTTACTCGTGACGTGTTTGCCTCGATCGAAACTTCGATACCGGGCCTGAATATTTTCATGCGAGTCCTGGTAGGCCTGGCCGCGATCGTCAGCGCGCTGGTGGTGATGCTGGCGATGCATACAACTATCACCGAGCGGACGCGCGAGATTGGAATTTTGAAAGCCATGGGCGCGTCGCGTTTTTACATCATCAGCGAGATCGAGCGTGAAGCTCTGCTGATCAGCTTCCTGGGTTTGATTGTAGGGTTTGTCCTGGCTGCCCTCGCCGGCTTCGGCATTCATAAAGCGACGGGGCTGATTTTCCAATTTGGCGGGTGGTGGGCGCTGACGGCCGCGCTGATTGGGCTGCTCGGTGGCGCGCTGGGTGCTTTCTATCCGGCCGCACGCGCGGCCAACCTCGATCCGGTTACGGCCCTGGCCTATGAATAATTTTTTGACACCAGGTGTGCGCTGAATGTTGCGACACTAATCATAGAAAGTGAATGGCCACAATTCTTAAAGCTGACAATCTCGAAAAAGTTTATCGTGTCGGAAAGGTGGACGTGCCGGCTTTGCGTGGCGTGTCTCTTGCAGTGCAGGAAGGCGAGTTCATTGCCGTGATGGGACCGTCGGGTTGCGGCAAATCGACGATGTTGCATTTGCTGGGCGGTCTGCTGACGCCGACCAAGGGCCGGATAGTAATTGACGGCGAGGACTTGACGGCGGCGTCAGACGCAAAAAGAACCGACATCCGCCGTCGCAAGATTGGATTCGTTTTTCAGCGATTCAACCTGTTTCCGACGCTGACGGCCGAAGGAAATTTGCGTCTGGCTGAGCGAATTCACGGAAACGGTGGGGACGACCCGGACCGGCGGCGAGAGATTCTGCGCATGCTGCACTTGCAGGACAAGATGCATCACAAGCCGCTCGAACTCTCAGGAGGAGAGCAACAACGGGTCGCTTTGGCGCGGGCTGTGGTGAATCGCCCGGCAATTGTCCTGGCGGACGAGCCGACCGGCAATCTCGATTCTGAGAATTCCGAGCTGGTTTTGAAGATGTTTCGCGAGCTGAATGATCGTTTCAATCAGACGATCATAATGATTACGCACAATCCCGAAGCAGCCGCGGCCTGCCAGCGGGTCATCCAAATGCGCGATGGTCACATCGTCTAGTTCCGATACCGAAATATGATTCGGCATCGGAATTGAAGTTGCATTATCGAAGGTTGAGGGCGCGGACTTGAACGAATAAGCATGGGTTTCGTTTCTACCACATTCAGGAAGATTGTTTTTTGGAATTATCCGCGAACCTCGTGGCAGTGGGATGTGTTATGTGTGTTATGCCTGGTTTTTATTTTTTTGACGCCGAAGAGTTGGTTTGCGAACGCTTCTTACCCTCCTCAGGCGGCGCTGACGATTGTTGTCTTAGAGGCGGAAGTCGTTGGTCCGCAGCCGGTTAAGGCTGAGATCGAGCGGCGCGCCAAAGAGGTGGTTCAGCGGCCAAACGCACAAGTGGTCGGGATTCGTGAGCAAAAGGACTCGTCCGGCAAAATAAAAAGATATGAGGTTGACATTCGCTGACCATCCCTGATAGTTTTTGGGCATAATTTGCCGAGAGGCGCGTCATCAAAAGCGTACTCAAGGTTTTCATGGGGCCCGCAGGGGCCTTAAGTTTTAGATAGGAGCTATTATGAAACGATTTGTTACCCCGATTTTGGCCCTCGCATTGTTCGTTGTTGCCCTGGTCGCAATTCCCCTTCCGCGCACAGATGCGCAGGCAGGTTTGATCAGTTCGCTGTACACCAGGATGCAGCGCAATCAACAGACTTTGAAGTCGCTGAGCGCCGACATCAGCATGGATAAATACAACTCTCAGATCCGTGACTCAGACAAGTTTTACGGAACAGTGAAATACATTCCGGTCGGCGGCAAGAGCGCTTTTGTGCGCCTGGAATGGACCAGCCCACAACATGAGATTCTGGCGGTGGCCAATGGCGCATATGTTTTCTATCGTCCGCGTCTTGGGCAAGCTATTTACGGCAACACCAGTCAGGTTAAGAGTGCGAAGGACAACGACGTGCTCGCGCTCTTGAACATGTCAACCACGCAGCTCAAAACGCGCTTCAATGATTTACAGGATGTGCGCGAGGAAAACCTTTGGGGCGGCGTGGCGACCACGCACTTCAAAGCTGTTCCAAAAAACGCAGCCAGCTACAACTACATTGAAGTTTGGGTTGACGCCAGCGGCATGCCGGTGCAAACCAAGATGGTTGAGAAGAATAACGACTCGACCACGGTCCGGCTGACCAACGTCTCGAAGAACCAGACGATAGACAAGGGAATCTTTGAGCTGAAGCTCGATTCCAACGTCAAAAAGGTTAAAGGCTAAATTCGGATCGCTCGTTTTTCGAGAAGAAGGGCTTCGGGAAACTGAAGCCCTTTGGCTTTTGTAGCGCAAACGCGTCAGAAGCCCGTAAGGGAGGGCTCGCCCGAGTGGTATGCGCCGCTGGTTGCCCTTGCTTACGCGCGGGCTTCTGACACGTGTTAGCTTGCGCTCCCAGCAACGGTCGCATATCCTTTTTAAAAATTGACTGCCGCAGTAATACGTAATGCGAAAGAGCACTTTTATTAAGTGGAAGATCCGCCAGGCAGCTTTCATAACGAAAGCACTGGCTTCGACTAATCATGTCGTGCTGGCGCACATCATTCCGATGCGGCGGTGCAATCTCGCCTGCGGTTATTGCAACGAATACGATCAGGTTTCAAAGCCGGTGCCGCTGGATGTAATGAAAAAGCGGCTTGATAAACTTGCAGAGCTCGGCACGTCGATTGTGACTATCTCAGGCGGCGAGCCGATGATGCACCCGCAACTCGATGAGATCGTTCGTCACATCAGGACGCGGGGAATGATCGCGGGACTCATCTCCAACGGTTATTACTTCACTCCCGACCGGATCAAGCGTCTGAACGAAGCGGGTCTCGATGCTCTGCAAATCAGCATCGATAATGTGAATCCTGACGAAGTGTCACGCAAGAGTCTGCGGGTGCTCGATAAGAAGCTGCGCTACCTCGCCGAACACGCCGACTTTCACATCAATATTAATTCAGTAATTGGGGGCGGCATCAAACAGCCGGAAGACGCGTTGACAGTCGCGCAACGCGCGGTTGAACTCGGATTCTCAACTACCGTGGGCGTGATTCACGATGATGACGGCACCCTCAAGCCGCTTTCGGAAAAAGAAAAAGAGATCTTTCATGCCGTGAAGAAACTCGGCAACAAAGATCACGCGCGTCTCAATTGGTTTCAGGACAGCATCGCCGAAGGCAAGCCTTACGAGTGGCGCTGCCGTTCGGGCTCGCGTTATCTCTACATCTGCGAGGATGGCAAAGTCCATTGGTGCTCGCAGCAACGTGGTTATCCCGGCATCCCGCTCGAGGATTACACGATGGAAGACTTCAAGCGGGAATACAAAACCGAGAAATGGTGCGCGCCCACCTGCACAATTCAGTGCGTGCACCAGGTAGGCATCCTCGACAACTGGCGCGACCCGCAAATGTCCGAAGCGCAGATGCGTAAAGAGAAGAAGCAGAAAGAAAACGAGCGGGTGGGGCAGGTTTTGCGGGCGGAGTGATGAAAAGCGACTATGTCGTGCGAAACGGATTAACCACAGTTACTCCGTCGTAATCCTGCCCATGTGCCAGATCTTCACTGTATAACCTGTCGCAATTCATGTGACGCGCAGCTGCGACAATCGCTGCATCCCAATAGCCAAGATGAAATTTGCGGCACAATAACAAGGCCTCCTCAACTATTCCCAGCGAGATTGACTGAACTGGAAACATCTTCCACGTGTCGATGAAGTTGACGGCCTCGTTGTGGGTGAGAGCTAACTTGTTCGGACGGGTTGAGACCCAATAGAATTCCTGAAGGACTTGTACGGAGAGGGCGATATCTTCGTTCTTGACTATCCGTCGCGCCTCCGCGGATTTCGCTCTTTCAACCGGCGCGTTACTGGCCGCGTAGAGCAATACGTTAGTGTCAACGAATGTTGCGGGCATATATCTCTTCACGCTTCAACCGGCCAACAGCCTTCTTTTGACGCTTTCGATCCTGAGTCGCAAAAAGTTGTTCGAGGCGATTTGTTCTTTCCGTTCGCAGTTCGTCTTCTTTGCCCAGGAGGCGAAGGTAATCAGCCACTAAACGGCTTACAGACGTGTTGTGTTCGGCCGCTTTGCGCCGAGCCCTTCGATAAACCTCATCATTTACACTGACCGTAATGTTCTTCACGTTCTCACAGTAACTGTGAGACTGCCAGAAAGTCAACAATGAGACTTAGACCGTCTCGTGAATATCTCCTTCAACCGTATACAGCGTCACCGAACTCGACAAGCCCAGTCCTGAAAGCCTCCCAGCCATAATCACAATCGTCTCTCCCAAATCAACCAGGTCGCTCTGGAGCAGCGCCAGCTCGCCTAATTTCAACAACTGTTCAGTGCTGTTCGATCGGTCGGTCATCACCGATTCGACGCCCCAGATTAGCGATAGTTCGTTGATGACTTCGCGCGAGGAAGTGAGCGCGATGATCCGCTGTTCGGGTCTGAGTGAAGCTAAGCGACGCGCCATCAATCCCGACTCGGTAAATACTGCGATGATGCGCGTGTTCATTTCGTCGGCGGCAAAGGCGGCTGCTTCGCACAGCGCGCGGCTCACGCGGCCGCTCTGTTTACCCACGAGCTTGTTGATGATGGATTCTTTTTGAGGACGACTCTCCGCGGTTTCGATGATTCGGCACATGGTGGCGACGGCGGCTACCGGATATTTCCCGGTGGCTGTTTCGCCGGAGAGCATCAGGCAGTCTGATCCATCCCAGACGGCGTTGGCCACGTCGGTCGCTTCGGCGCGCGTGGGCCGCGGATTGGCGACCATTGATTGCAGCATTTGTGTCGCCGTGATGACCAGCTTGCCGGCGTCGTTGGCCTGTTCAATGATTCGCTTCTGGTAAACGGGCACCTGCTCGACACTGGTTTCGACCCCGAGATCCCCGCGAGCAACCATGACACCGTCGGCCGCGGCGATAATCTCATCGAGATGATCGATGGCTTCAGCTTTCTCGATTTTCGCAATCAGCGGCGCAGTGCTTCCGGCATCTCTAATTAAGTCCTTCGCCTCGGTGCAATCTTTGCCGCTGCGCACGAACGAGAGGGCGAAGTAATCGACGCCGTGTGCGGCGGCCCAACGTAAGTCGTCGCGGTCCTTCTCAGTCAAAGAAGGAATCGGCAGAGAAACGCCGGGCAGGTTAATGCCCTTGCGCTCGCCCAGAATTCCGCCGTTGATTACCCGGGTGACGACATCCGCTTCCGTTGTGCTCTCAACGCGCAACTCAATCGCACCATCGTCGAGCAGAATACGCGCGCCGGCGTGGACGTCTTGCGGCATGCCATCGTAGTTGGTAGCGACTTGTGTCGCATCGCCTTCGACCTGGCGGGTTGTGATTATGAATTGCTGGTTCGTCTTTATCTCAACGGGCTGATGATCTTTGAGGGTGCGAGTGCGTATTTTTGGGCCGGCAAGATCGGCCAGAATTGCCAGCGGGCGATTCATTTTCTCCGCCGCCGTCCGCGCCAGGTTGATATCGGCGGCCTTCTCATCCTGCGTCCCGTGCGACATGTTGAGGCGCACACCGTCCACACCCGCCGCGAGCATTGCCTCAAGCACACCGGGCTCGCGTGACGCTGGTCCAATCGTGGCTAAGATTTTTGCTTTTCTCACAATCGATGGTTCGTGCCGGCAACCATAGCCGGCGCCTTTTCAAATTACGTATGGAATCACTGCCGGAACTTTGCGAGCGTAATTCTCAAACTCCTCGCCAAAAGTCTCTCGCAAAAGTGCCGCCTCAGCCCGCACGCGAATGGCGGTGCCAATGCTGAATACTATCAGCGCGATGAGCAAACCGATCCAATGGCTGACTGCCAAACCCGTCGCCACGAGCATCCCGAGCATTCCGGTATAGATCGGGTTTCGCACGACACTATACGGGCCCTGTGTGACTAATTTGTGTCCTTCCACTACGCGTGCCGCGAGGCTCCACTGTTGGCCCAGGGTGCGGATTGCTAAAACGCAAAGCCAGACTGAGCCGGCCGCCAGGACCATCGTCAGAATTGCCTGGGCAACTTCGATCGACTTGCCTAACGAAAGAACCGGAGTGAACCAGGCGCGCCGAATCGTCCAGACTATCAGATAACTTATTCCCTGCAGGACGATACCGACTATCGACGACGGATCGCGCTTTTTGTCCGGCGGAGAAGGCGGCTTCTTGAGAAACAGGAAGCTCGCAGCGAACGTGACCCACGACACCATTACCACCGTGAAGGCCAGCGTTGGCCAGAACTCGAAGCGAATCTTCATGTTTCAGGTCGTGGGTTCAAACATCGTGTTCTCGTGGAAGCCAAGCCGTTCCTCAATCTTCCGACGACTTTTGCCCCGCATCATTCCGTGGGCAGTCATTACTATCGGACAAAGCATATAAGACATACCCGAAAGTGTCGCGTTTCGTAGTAAAACCGCAAAAGCCACGGAGATAGAGCCGATGCCCACATTCAGCGCGCTCTCGCGAATGTCTGTCCGCGTGTCGAAAACTTCCAACTCGTTGAGTTCAAGTTTTTCTCGCTTCTTATGCGCGTGTGAAAACATCAGCACGAATAGGCCAAAGACGGCGACATAACCCAGACTGAAAATGATCATTAAGGTCGTGACTTCACCCGCAGACTGGACCATGGTGGTCGTCGTGCCGTTTGGCAAACGCACCTCGAGTCCTTGCCGCGCGAAAATTCCAACCAGAAATGTGAAGACAAATTTCAGCGGATAGACGTAGAAAAGCACCACGAACAAAAGAGCGGCATTGAGTACAATGGTGTAATTATCCTGAAGCGCATAGCGGCGGAAGAACTTGTATTGGTTGTACCAGACGACGATCAGCAGCGCGAAGCAGACCGCGAAAGCCCCGAAACCGCGCATTACTTCCATCAACTCGGCAAACGTCTTCGGCACTTCGAGTGATACCACCAGCAGCGTGACGGCGAATCCGAAGACGGCGTCGCTTAAACCTTCAATGCGCGAGGGCTCGTGACTGCGCCAGCGAAATTTCTTGTTGTCACCAACACCTTTGTCGATTAGTTTTTCGCGGATCATAAGTCACTATCCCGTCTCCCATGGGGAGAGGGTCTTAGGCGGTAGGCCCTCACCCAAACCTCTCCCAACGGGATTCACATCCTTGACTCACGCTTACCGTCGTACCGATCTAATCGTAGCTAGTCGACAGTAGAACCATTATCCAAGGCTCGCAAAGCCTCACCTTGGGCTTAACTCTGACGCTGCTTCGCAGCTGATTTCCGCTGCGACAAATCTTTATCGTGGCGCAGATTCTACGGCTGTCTTGATCACCGTGTCGAGTTCCACCGCAGATCTGGAACCATAACCGACAAAGCGCTTCAGCAGGTTGCCATTGCGATCGAAGACGAACGATTGCGGAATATTCTCGTTATCGCTTAGATACTTCGTCACCAAATCATCGTCAGGGTAGGCGAGTGGGTACTGAATGTTGAATTCCTTAGCGTAAGACGGGACCTTTTCGCGATCTTCGTCGCCGCCTACGTTGAGTCCGATTACCTGAAACCCTTTCGGGCCATATTCGTTTTGCAGTCGCACCAGGTGTGGAGTTTCGATACGGCACGGCTGGCACCAGGTGGCATAAAAATCCAGGACCACGACTTTGCCTTTGTAGTCTGCCAGCGCTGCTCGTTGATTGTTATCCAGCGCCCAGCCTCCCCTCCCCGCGGGCCGTCGCGCGCAAGCGCCGGCAATGAGGCAAGTGGTCAAAACGAACCCGAGTTTTTTCAAGTGCGATCGTTGCAAGATTTATTCGGCGTCCTCGTCCTCGATGCTGTTCGAACGAGATGACTCTTCGGCCATTTCAGCCGGATTTATCTGCTGACCAGGAACGCGATACTCATCGCTGGTCCACTTGTCGAAATCAATCAGCTTGCATCGTTCAGAACAGAATGGCCGCCAGGGGTTGTCCTTCCATTCAACCGGCTTTCCGCACGTCGGACATTTCGGCATAAGGCAAAAGTAAGAAGGAAGGAGCGAAAAGTAAAGCGGTCGAGCCTTGATGTAAAGCAGACTGTCCAGTCTGCTTCAGCTCTGGCATGACAGGTCCGCAGACTGGACAGTCTGCGGTACATCGGGAACTTAGGGTCGTTAGTAGGCGTAGAATGGGGAAGGAGTCTTGCAATATGAGTGATTACAAAGAGAAATTTGACGATCTTCATCGCGCGGCGAAAAAGAAGGCCCGCGAACTGGACGATAAACTCAACGTGAGCGGCATGGTCGAAGACACCGCGCGAGTTGCGGGCGATGCCGCGCGACGCGGCGCAAAGTCCCTGGCTGACGGAGCTGAACACCTGCGGGCCGAGGCGGGACGTTTTGCCGACGATCCGAAAGTGCGCGAGGCAACTGATGAGGCCAAGCGTCACGCGAAAGACGCGGGTAAAGCGATCCGCGATGCGGCCACCGACGCCGGCAAAATCATTCGCGACGCCGCCGGCCCTGCCGGGAAAAAAGCAGAGAAGGTTTTCGACGAGGCCGCGAGCTACGTTGGCTCAGCCGCCAAAGTTGCCGGCAGTGGATTCAAAGCAACGCGCGCGTCCGCTGCGGCCACAGCCGGAATCATCAAAGCGAAAGACTGGGTCAAAGAGAATCCGGGCAAGGCTGCGGTCGTTTCCGCTTCGCTGATTCTGGGCATCCGCGCCGGCGCCGCCTTTCCCGGTTTGGATCTGGTTCTGCTGGGAACTCATCCGCATTGGCTAGCGCATTCCGCGCTGCCGGTTTGGGGATTGAAAAAGGCGAGCGAGAAATTTGATGAGTATCTGAAAAAGCAGGAGCAGCGAATCGCCGCCGGCGAATTAGACGAAGCCGAACGCGAGCGGGTTCAGTTCCAACGCAAGATGGCGAAGTACGTGGGCGCGCCCTTGCTCGGGGCCTTCAGCTGCGCCGCCGGCGCCGCGATGTTCGCGCAAATAGTTAACCCCGTCGGCATCACCGGCGCGCCAATCAGTTGGATCCTCGGCGGCAATCCATTTCTCGACGGCGTCTGGCTGTTTGCGAATGGAGTGATCTGCTTCCATCAGGGCTACAAATTTTTCATGATTGCGCTGGCGGATCAGGAAGAAGTGAATCGGATGGTGAGGGAGATTAAGGGACTGCTGCCGGCGGCGGTCACTCAATGATTTACTGTTCATTGGACTGCGCATCTGACCACGTGCGCTGCTCATGTTCATTTGCTTTCATGCGCTCGTTAAACCAATCGAATGAACGATTCAAAAGCGCGTCTCTATATTTTGCGGATAAAGTGAGTAATTCTCTCAAGCGAGAGTTCTTCCTTTGAAACTCAGTCTGGTTATTAATGATCTTAGTAATAATGAAAGCGGCGAAAATCCCAACCAAGCCGCAACAGACTGAGCCAGCGAGCTGAAGAACCAATTCCAATCCACGGCTGGTCCGCTCATCGTCAACTAGTCTTTTCGCTAAGCCAATTCCTTACGCAAAATCTCATCAACCACTTTCGGCACCGGTTGATGAAGTGCGGCCGCTTGTTCCTGGAGCTTCTTGAAGACATCTTCGGCAACCTGCACCTCGAACACGCGCTCGCTGATTTCGAATGTTACATCATCAGCTGCCTCTAGATGCTCTTCGTAGTCCGTCAAACTATGAGTGTCCCAAAATTCACCTGCCGCTTCTTCACTCGCAAATGCGTCGGGCAACGGATCAATCTTCTTATCGATGCTTTTCATAATATTTCCTTTCAGAGTGGTTCATGTCACGAGCTGAGATCGGTAAGACCATGCCGTGCCCCTTGTGTATATGGAAGATGATCAAGTATCTACCACCATACGTTTGCCCGAGGGCCGAATAAACATCCTCATTCCGGATCCGACCTTTAGCAACTCTGCGCACGAGCGGTTTGCTGCTCAGTATATCCTCAACTTCCGAGACAGAGACGCTGTGCTTTTGTTCGAGCTTTTCAACGAACTGTTCTTTCCAAATGATTTTCCGAATGACCACGGGAACGGATCATACCACCCTCCGAGTGACAAGGAATAGATTTGCCGGCCCCGTCATTGATCACTTTCAATAGTCGGATTCTTGGAGTTTGCGCCATCGCTCAGCTGCTTCGCGGTCTTCAAATAGTCAGCCTGCTTGCCGGGATAGTCAGGCGAGTCCGAAGCGACTTCTTTTTCACCTTCAAGCCAACGAACCAACTTATCGTCTTTGAAATAGAAACGGCTCTCAGTTTTCTTAACTACTTTTCCCGACAGAGGTTTGTCATAGCGGTTGTCCGTGCTGAAGACGAAAATCAGTTTGCCGTTCCAGAAGTAATACTCCTCGACCGCCTTGCCCGTTTCGCCAAAGAAAGTCGCGACCATCTTCATGACGGATGGGCCGTGAAAGTAAGCGACCAACTCGCCGCCCTCGCCTGAGAAGCCGGCCAGATTTTTCTTTACGCGGCGATACAAAGGTACGTTCTTATTGATGCTGGCGAAGTGTTGGCGAATTGTTTCGACGGGATCGGTTTGGGGAACTTTGCCTGCATGGCCCGTCGTCACACCAGTGAAACCTGATCCAAGGACGACCAGAATCGCAATAATCATTTTCAGTTTCATGGTTTTAAGTGTACCGCAGACTGTCCAGTCTACGATTCTTCGCCAGGCTGAAGCAGACTAGACAGTCTGCTTTACATCTCGGTTACGTGATCGTAATTGGAAACGGCAAAAAGCAAAGCACGAAAACAATTAAGGTAACGACGCCGACGAGAATGCGAGGCAGGCCCAACGGCTCCATCGTTTCTGGTTGCGGATGGCGCACGCGCAGCATCACGGCTAAAAGCAAAATAAAAACAAACCATGCCGGGCTGCCGTGCCAAATCCATCCTAAGACTGAGATCGCGACCACCGCTACGAACATGGCGCGGCCAATCCACAGATGACCGGCGCGGCCAAAGACCGCAAACGTTCCGTGCCCGCCATCGAGCTGGCCCACCGGAATCAGGTTTAAGGCCGTCACCAGCGCGCCGAACCATGCGGCGAGATAAAACGAGTTCGCTTCGGAATTCGCCAGGTCGATCCCAAAGGCGCGCGCGATCAGCTTAAAGAGCAAGGGATCGTTGAAATAGATTCCGCCGCCACCGCCGGCCGCGTCACCGGCAACTAAAGGGACGTGATGAACTGTCAGGACGCCGGCCAGAGCTATCGGCAACATGACGATGAAGCCCGCCAGTGGGCCAGCCAGTCCGATGTCGAAGAGGGCGCGGCGCGAAGGCACAGGCGACTTCATGCGAATGAACGCGCCAAAGGTTCCCGGCCAAAGCATCGGTGGTTGCGGAATGAAAAATGGCAGCGTCGCGTCGACACCGTAATAGCGACAGAAAAGATAGTGCCCGGATTCATGCGCGGTCAGAATTGCCAAAAGCGATCCGGAAAACTTCAATCCCTGGGCCAGGAACTGAGGATGAACGAAGGCGTAACGAATTATCTCGACAATTGTCGTTACATAAAGCCAGGGAATCAGAAAAATTGTCCCGGCTAAACCACGGAGAGCGGGAGGAGGGACGGCCGCACGCAACTGCGGACCATTCATGAGTATCCCGAATATCGTGGTAGTGACGAGGGTCAATAAGAAAAGCGCAATGTGAAGCAGCCATTGACGGGCGGTTGGTTTGGCTGACCTGGGAATGTTCATCGGAGTGCGAACGATTGGCGATATGATCTCGGTTGATTGGGACATGGAGCGAAGCCTAAGTGCCGGTGGCGCCCAATCAGTTTTCTGTAGCCCAGGCGTTTACGCCTGGGAAAGAAGGAGGGGTTAGTTTCAAAAGCCCCATTAATGGGGCTTTAATAGCGCCTCCTGTTTCTCACCCAGGCGTAAACGCCCTGGGCTACAGAAACGTCACAATGAAACTTGATCACTACCTGCTATTCATAGTCCTTGCAGTTTCCCTAAAACTCAAGCCGCGGGAATGAAAGCATTGCTTTCACTCCCGCGGATCCAGAACATTGATCTAACAAAAATTGAAGGTGCTATTTGCTCGCTGGCATCGACGCGAAATCAGGCGCGTCCCAACAATCTCAAATCTCCGAATCATCAGCGTCGCCATTCTCACTGACGTCGCCATTCTCGCCGTGGTCCTGAAGTTCCTTTCCGGGCTTGAAGCGAATAGTCTTTCCCGAAGGGATGGCCACCTCTTCGCCGGTGCGGGGATTACGCCCGACGCCGCGTTTGCGTGGCTTGACGATAAAAACGCCAAAACCCCGCAGTTCGATCCGATCGCCGCGAGAGAGTGCGTCCTTCATCGAATTGAAGAGCGCCTCGACTGCCTGTTCGGCTTTCAATTTGGGTATGCCGGTCTCGTCGGCAAGGCGATTGATTATATCGAGTTTGATCACGGGAACGTGGCCTCCGGGTCTGGCGAACATTCACTGATTTTTCAGGTTGGAAAGCTCGCTTCGATTTGTGCGTCGCGATGATAGAAAGGCGCGCCAACAACTGTCAAGCTTTACCAAGGAATCGGTAGTCCCGTTTTCGCTTTTCTCTGTGCCTCAGTGAGAATTCTGGGTGTCTCTGTGGTGAAGAAGTTTTGAATCATTTCACCACAGAGGCACAGAGGCAGGCACAAAGACACAGAGAGAACCGCAACCATGACGCGACGCAACGAACCGGGTAACCTCCGCATCGCATTCCGTTTGACAATGAAAGCGGACGCCGGATAACCTCGATGCACGGAAGGAACCTTTAAACCGGGCCTCTCAGCGGTCGTAACAAACAGCTCAGGTCTTTGTGAAGAACATGCTTGGTAAGCGATTCAACCAGCCGCCGCCCTTCGGCACAATCCATCCCGACGACGACACGGACATTGAAATCCAGCGACCCAGGGACGCGGCGCGCAAACACCTGTGGCAGGAATCCAGGCTGCTGGTGCGCGACCTGATATTCGCGCTGATGGTGTTGGCGCTGGTGATGGTCTTCATCGTTCAACCGGTAAAGGTTGAGGGCACTTCGATGTTGCCTTACCTGCACGACGGCGAACGCATCTTTGTCAACAAATTGATCTACTACGATGAGTATCGCTGGGCGCCGAAAATCTATCGCGGCGACATCGTCGTATTTTGGTTTCCCGAAGATCCTTCCAAGAGCTACATCAAACGAGTGATCGGGTTGCCGGGCGATACAGTTGAAGTTCATGATGGCCACGTCGGCGTGAACGGTCGCGACCTGGATGAAGCCTATCTCGATCCGCATTTGAACATGTCGCATGCGAGCAAGTCGCCGACTTACGTCAAACCTGGCTACTACTTCGTGATGGGCGATAATCGGGATAACTCCAGCGATTCTCGTATTTGGGGGTTGGTGCCGAAGAAATATATTTATGGCAAGGCACTCTTCCGCTACTGGCCCCTGGGGACAGCGAAAGTAATGACGAGAGACACGCACAACGGCGCGGTTCCGCCGGGCGCGAACTACCGACGCGGCGAAGAGACGCCGGATCCGGATGATCGATAGGCATCTGGAGCCCGCCAATTAGCAAGGGCAAATTGATTTCCGCGAACTCTCCCGGAAGATTGGGCGTCTAGTCGCTCGAAAGAGTTTCATGTCGGATTGGTTGCGATATATTGCCATGATTTTCTACGCACCCATTCGCGGGATGCGCGAAGTGCGTGATCACGGCTCCTTGTTACCCGCGGTGCTATGCGCCTATGGATCGCAATTGATCTGCTCGTTCGCCACACAGTATCTGGCCGGCAACAAAGCTGCTCTGACCCAACCGCAAATGATCGGCAGTACTTTTTTTAGTGCTGCTACTGTCTTACTGCCGATAGCGATCGTGCTGGTTCCGGTGATTTGCCTGGTCGCTAACCTGTTTGAGCGCAAAGGAAGTTTTAGTGTCGTGCTGCAGCAGGAATACGGCCCGTTGGCGTCCGTAATTTTTTATGCGCTGATTGCCGCGAACCTGGCCACGATTGTGATCATGGTCGTCATGCACTTCAGCGGCATCCAGGGTGGTTTGGTCGCCAACGTGATCAGGCAGGCGCCCGATACGATTGCTATGTGGCGTTCCGCGGGAGTTCCGGCAGAGGTGATTGCTACTCAGGAAAAGCTGCTGGGCAATCCCGTTGCGATTGCGTGGATCCTTTTCCTATCGGTCAAGCTGGCCCTGTTTGCGATCGGAATTACCCTGGCCACGCGAGAAGTGTTTCGCCTATCCGTTCCGAAAACGATTGCGATTGTTTTGTCGGCGGGCCTGGTCGTACTCTTCACGTCGCGCATCTGGGGCTTCCTGCTGACGCACGTGCTAGGGTCACCTTTCTTACTGCTCTTTCTTTTCTTTTTACTGCGCGGATACTTCACCAGCATTGTCAGCAGCCAAAGGGCGCGCGCCGCTTTCAAACAGAACCTCGAAACAGCGACAGTCAATCCGCGCGATTCTTCAGCTCATTACAATCTGGCTTTGATTCACCAGCAGCGAGGTGAGTTGAGCGAGGCGCGCGAACGCTTTCAGCGCGCGATTGATATCGACGCGGACGAGCTGGATGCGCATTATCAACTTGGCCGCATCGCGCGCGCCCAAAATCGCCCGGCCGAGGCGATTAGCCATTTCGAGGAAGTGGTGCAGCGCGATCAATCTCATGCGCAAAACGAGATCTGGCGCGAGATTGGCGCGACTTACCTGGCCGCCGGCCAGTTCGGCGACGCGCGCGACGCGCTGGAAAAATTTCTCGACCGGCGCCCGAATGATCCGGAAGGTTTGTATCTGATTGGCCGAGCCTACGCGGGACTTGGCGACCAGCAGGAGGCGAACAGTTCGATGCAAGCCTGCATCGACGCCGTCAAGACCGCGCCCGCATACAAATACCGCACTGAGAAGCGTTGGCTGAACGAAGCGCAGCAGTTCCTGAAGGGTAAGCGACAAGAAGCCGTCGGCGGACGGCACTAAACTTCTCTGAATAATTTGGAACTCGCATCACGCCGCGGCGTCACTCGTGAGGAACTCTCGCATTTTTTGTCGTTAGCCCAAAAACTGAAAAACTTCGGGACGGCGTAACAGCCGGCATCAATCGATGGCGTTCCTGAATTGAGGGTCCATAACTATGCTCTCGCCTTTGCGCAGTGCCAAAAAGATTCTTGCTGTTACTGTTTTCCTCGCGTCAGCAAGACCGCGCTGGAAGAGTTCTGGCGATCAGGTTCTATCTGTCCATCGGTTTGCTTGAGAGCGAACAGGCGTTTCGTGGTGGATTGGTTTCCATGCTTCATTCCAACCGGCACTTTCGCGATGTACTTCAAGCCAAGGGCTACACAGTTCATTATCGCGAAATCAACGCGGGACACGACTAGTCGATTACCTTTCGTGGTTGACCGAAGGCTCGCAAAGCCTCGCCTTCGGCTAACTCTGGCCGCCGCTACGCAACTCCTAAGCGAATCGCTTGAGATTGCCAAACCACAAGCTCACGACTTGCGATGAGATGTGTTTGCTCTTAAAGTCTGCGGAAAGCAACCGAGGAGCAAATTCTCAATGAACTGTCCCAATTGTGGATCCGAAATCGCCCCCGGCGGAACTTTCTGCGGCCGTTGCGGTACGCGCATGGATGCCGCGCCCGCTGCGCCGTATTCGATCAACCTTGATACCGATGGCCGCGGGGCCGGCCGCGGTTACAGTTATGAGATCCTTCACCAGCCCGCTTTTTCTCTGGCCGTCCTGACACTGCAGCCCGAACAATCGATCATGGCGGAATCGGGCGCGATGGTTTCGATGTCGGCAAATGTCGAATTGCAATCGCAGATGAAAGGCGGATTGCTCGGCGCACTGAAACGAGCTGCGGGTGGCGAGTCGGCTTTTGTCTCGACCTTTACCGCGCGCGGCGGACCGGGCGAAGTCACCCTGGCGCCGGGCGCTCCCGGCGACATTGCCGCCATCGAGATGCGCAATCAATCCTTCTTCGTTCAATCAAGTTCTTATCTCGCCGGTGACGCGAGTCTGAACGTCGATACAAAATGGGGTGGCGCAAAATCTTTCTTTGGCGGCGAAGGACTGTTCGTGTTGATGGTCCAGGGTCAGGGCTTGCTGCTGGTTTCTTCGTTCGGGGCAATCCATCGAAAGACTTTGCAGCCCGGCGAGCGCTACGTGGTCGATACCGGCCATCTGGTCGCCTGGGAAGGCACGACGCAATACACCTTAAGAAAGGCTGCGTCAGGTTTCTTTCGCAGCATGGTCAGCGGCGAAGGCATCGTGGCTGAATTCATGGGGCCGGGTGAGCTTTTGATTCAAACCCGGAACCTGGCGGCGCTGGCCGGTTTGCTGAAGCCATTCTTCCCATCACAGTCGGGAAGTGGGAGCGGATTCAATATTAATTTGGGCGGCTCGTAGTTCGCACCGCTCACTCGTCAAAATAAATGAAATCTATTTCGAGTCTGGCGATCATTGCGGTGTTGCTGTTCGCTTGCAAGCTTTGTAGCTTGACCGGAACGAATAACAATTCTCCGGTTGCGACCCCAACCCCAACTCCCAGGCCGTTGCTTTATGCGGGCGATTTAATCAAGCAGCAATTGGGAACGTTCACTCTGGTCAAACACACAACCAGAGAAGAGATGCGAAAGGCGGCGCGCGGATTCGGCAGCTCGCTCCTGGACAAATCGAATGATGCCGGAGTTGGAGAATATCGTTCAGACAAAACACAAACGGTATTGCTCTGGGTATTTTCTTTTTCCACCAGAGAGACCGTCGACGCTGCGATGGATGAATTCGAAAAGGACATGCGACGATCGAAACAATGGACGTTGGTAAATACAAATACCACAGAGCGCGGCAAACGACTTGAGGGCCTCGGCGTGTTCAAAGGTAAGTCCAGCGGGATGGTCCTTTGGAACAATGGGCAGTGGCTTTTCATGACGCTTGGGCCCGGCCTTTCTGAGGCTCGCTCATTGGCCGACGCGGTTGGTTATTAACATAAAATGATGGAATCGAATTCAGCAATTCTTGGACTTGAAGACGGCCGCGTCTGGCGCGGGCGCTCGTGGGCCGCCGAAGGCGAGAGCGTCGGCGAGATGGTCTTTAACACCTCAATGACCGGTTATCAGGAAGTGCTCACTGATCCCTCTTACGCCGGACAGATTGTCTGCATGACGTATCCGCTGATTGGCAACTACGGTGTAAACAGCGAAGACAGTGAATCGTCGCGGCCCTGGGTCGAAGGCTTCGTGGTGCGTGAAGCGAGTCGCGTGGCGTCGAATTGGCGATCTGAAGAATCTCTCGATGAATACCTGAAGCGCTGGAAGATTGTCGCCATCGATCACATCGATACGCGCGCACTGGTGCGTCACATTCGCGACAAAGGCGCCATGCGAGCCTGTCTCTCAACCATCGACAGCGACGCGGACAGCGTGATTGAAAAAGCGCGCCAGTCGCCGCTGATGGAGAATCGCGAACTGGCGAGCGTGGTGACTACCAGCAAGCCGTACGATTTTCCCGCCGCCATCCCGGAGCGGTTTCATGTCGTTTGTTACGACTTTGGGGTGAAGACGAATTCTCTGCGCGAGCTGGCGAACGCTGGTTGCCGCGTTACGGTAGTCCCGGCTTCGACGCCGGCCAGCGAAGTTTTCGCCATGAAGCCCGACGGCGTTTTTCTCTCAAACGGTCCGGGCGATCCGGCTTCGATGAACAAAGAAGTCGAAGAGGTAAAGCAGGTCGCTAATTCAGGCGTGCCGACATTCGGCATTTGTTTCGGCCATCAACTGTTGGGACGCGCCTTCGGGGGCGATACCTTCAAGTTGATGTTCGGTCATCGCGGCGGCAATCAACCGGTCAAAGACTTCAGCGACGGCCACGTCGAGATCACCTCGCACAATCACGGCTTTGCAGTGAAGGCCGACAGCTTGCCGCCCGAAGTCGAAGTCACTCACATAAACCTCAACGACCAGTGCGTTGAAGGCATGCGTCACAAGACTCTGCCAATCATTTCAGTTCAGTATCATCCCGAGGCCGCGCCCGGTCCGCACGACGCGGAACATCACTTCAAGAGGTTCATCGAATTGATGGAAAAAAAAGGCGTTGAGAAGTAATCAGTCGCGGACTCTTCTAAGCGGCGTAGCGGCGAAATATTTATAGAAACCAGATACTCCAGGAACTTAGCTCCGAAGGAGCGACATAATTTCTTTCGCCCATAAATGGGCTTAGGAAAGAGAAGGCACCATCTGTAGCTATAAATATTCCATGCCTACGGCACTCAGGACGCGAAGCATCGTATCAATCTGGCGTATGTTAGATTAGTTAATCCTTGTGCGGTTTCAACTCACCGGTGAGCAAATCCGGACGCGCGCGGGCCATCTCGTCTGGGGTTGTAGCGGCCGTGGGATGGGTCGTTGACGCCAGTTCCGATTCGACGTTCGTTTCAACCACTGCTTCCTCTAGAACCTCGGCAATCGTTTCGCTGCCGCGATGCTCGAGCCAATGCCGATAACTTACGGTCAAGATTGCAATGACTGGGATTGCGAGAAAGATTCCAGCCACGCCGGCAATCTCGGCTCCTGCCAGGATCGCGAGGATCACTGCCAGCGGATGGAGGTGAATTCCCTGACCAATAATCTTCGGATAGACCACATAGTCATGCACCACTCTCAACACTCCCAGGAACAGCAGCACCACGAAAGCCATGCCAAAGCCTGAGTGCAGCAGCGCGAGTATGGCGACCAGGATCGCAACGACCAGCGGCCCAACCAGCGGCACGAACTCCAGCACGCCGGCGATCAATCCCAGCACCAGCGGGCTCGGTAATCCAATCAGCCAGAAACCTATGCTGCAAACAGCGCCGATGATGAAGCAGGCCGTCAGTTGCGCGCGAATATAAGCGGCGAGAGTGTGATTGATGTCTTCGAAAAACTCATCGCCGCGCCAGCGCAGGCGGCCTCGCGGCAGCATGGCCAGGGCCGAACGCCGGAAGCTGTCGGCATCCTTTAATAGAAAGAAACTCAGGATCGGAATCAGCACCAGCCAGGGGAGAAAAATTATCAGGCCGAGCATCCGCTCAGCCGCCACTCCGGCTATCTCGCCGCCCCGAGCAATCACGCCCAGGAACGTATCGTTAACGGCTTTCACAACGCCCTCAGGCATGCGATGCCCCTTGAAATACTCATTCACGCGGTCAGACGTACCTGCGATCGTTTTATAATAGGCGACCGCCTGCTGCTTGAATTCAGGAAACTGTGCTGCGAGTTGCGGCGCGAGAAAATAGACGGCCACGCCGCCGCCAACGAACAAGACGACATAGACGATGCCAATCGCCAGGCCCCGCGGAATCCTGATTATCTTTGAGCCCAATTTGAGAGGTTGCTCGACCAGGTCGACCAGCGGCGCTACCAGATACGCAAAGAAAATCGAAAGCACCAGAAGCAGCAGGACCGCGGTGAGTTTGTAAACTATCCAGAGCACTGCGGCGACGACCAGCAGGATCGTGATGATGCGCAGCACGACTCGGGTCTGCACCCAGGTGGCCACCGCGGTTTCTTTCTGTGCGGAGTTGTTAGGCGAATCCAGCATGCAAGGTCAGTAGTCTGTTTAGACTGGAGCGCAAGCGTCCTCGCTTGCATTTAGCAACTGTACGCGACGTGGCAACCCGGACGGTTGCGCTCCAGTCACTGAAATCTCGGCCACCTCAATAGTCGTCTTCGTCGTAAGTCTCGTCGGCTTCCGACATCTTAATTCCGGCTTCTTCCCAGACCAGGCCGCGCCATTCATCGGTCTCACCCAGGACCTGCAGGGCTGCCTGTGGACGCGCCGGGTTTCGCTCAATGCGCAGGACTTCGGCCACTACGCTCAACTTCTCACCGGTGTCACTCAGGACACGCAGGCTCACGCGTCCTCCGACGGGCGGCAGTTCGCGCTGCAAATGGACCAGCGTGCCCTCGGGGCCGACGTTCTCGGTCTCACCTTCGGCAACAATGTGTGCGCCCTCGTTCGTGTCCCATTCGGCACGAATTGGAAACGCGTGTACATAGCGTGGTCCGGATCTGTTTTCAACAATCCCATTTTGGGGCATCAGGTATTCTCCTCGTGCGAGACGTGGTCTTGAGGTGACCGGGCGTATGATACAGGGAAAAAAGTGAATCTTGAAACTGTTTGGGCTGCTTAGCGACCGTAGTTTCTGGCAGGTAATTCGGCCCGGGCCTGGTTTGAACGGGGAACGTAAACCCCGCAGCCATCAGGATACGAGTTCTTCGTTGAGAGTCAAGCGCACAACCTCAAAGGTGAAGCTTTTCAGAGTTAAGGTACAGTTTGACTCCTCTCTCTTTGAGAGGGTATTCACATACTTGACTCCCCCGTATTGTCGTATTCATCTAAATCGTAGCTACTCGACACCAGAGGTGAACCTTCAACGAGCTGCGAAGCAGCGGTCGGAGTTAAGCCCAAGGCGAAGCTTTGCGAGCCTTGGGTCAACCATCCAAAGGTAACGAGCCCCGAAGGGGCGACAGCGATTACGAGTAATAAGCCGGCCCCGGTTCACCAACTCTCTGTCGCCGCTTCGCGGCTCGCCCCGATCCACCGAGCCATTACCCAAGGCCTCGGAAAGCCTCGCCTTGGGCTTAACTCCGACCGCTGCTTCGCAGCTGATCTCCGCTGTTACTGGTGAATGATTGACGGGCAATTAGGTGATCACTCTTCTTCTCTCAGCTTTTCCAAAACCGAAAAATCTTCCAATGTCGTAACGTCGCCGGCGACCGAGCCGCTGGTGGCAATCTCGCGCAACAGACGCCGCATGATTTTGCCGGATCGAGTCTTTGGCAGAGCATCGGCAAAACGGAGGTCATCCGGTCGCGCCAGCGCGCCGATTTCCTTTGCGACGTGTTGGCGCAATTCCTCTTTCAAAGTGTCTGAGGGTGTCCGGCCGCCTTCGAGGGTAACAAACGCGACGATTGCTGAGCCTTTAAGATCGTCGGGCTTAGCCACGACCGCAGCTTCAGCGACCGCTTCGTGTGAGACGAGCGCGCTTTCAATCTCAGCAGTTCCCAGACGATGTCCGGCGACATTGATCACATCGTCGATGCGACCCATGATCCAAAAATAACCGTCCTGATCTTTTCGCGCGCCGTCGCCTGCAAAGTAAACGCCGTCAATCTGCGACCAGTATTGTTGCCGGTAGCGTTCGTCATCGCCATAAATTGTTCGCAGCATCGAGGGCCACGGGCGCGTGAGCACCAGATAGCCGCCTTCATTGGCGCCGACGGATTTCCCGTCGCGCGTCATCACGTCTGCGCTTATGCCGGGAAACGGCTTCGTCCCGGAACCGGGTTTTGTTGGTGTGGCGCCGGGCAGAGGGCTGATCATAATGGCTCCCGTTTCGGTCTGCCACCACGTGTCGACAATCGGGCAACGCTCCTTTCCGATAATGCGGTGATACCACATCCAGGCCTCGGGATTGATCGGCTCACCGACTGTGCCCAGGAGACGAAGCGACGAAAGATCATGTTTGAGTGGCCATTGCTCGCCCCACTTGATGAACGCGCGAATGGCGGTCGGCGCGGTGTAGAGAATGTTCACCTGGTGTCGTTCGATGATGTCCCAGAAGCGATCCGGCTCAGGCCAGTTGGGCGCGCCTTCATACATCAGCGCCGTCGCGCCATTCGAGAGCGGTCCATAGACGACATAACTGTGACCGGTCACCCAACCAATATCCGCGGTACACCAGTAGATGTCTTCATCCTTCAGATCGAAGATCCATTTCGTTGTCAGGTGGGCTTGCAGTAGATAGCCGCCGGTGGTGTGCAGAATGCCTTTCGGTTTTCCCGTGGTGCCGGAGGTGTAGAGAATGAACAAAGGGTGTTCGCTGTCGAGTTGCTCCGCGGCGCATTCGGCGTTCACGGTGGACATCAATTCATGCCACCAGTGATCTCGGCCGGGTTCCATGTGAATCTTGCTGCCGGTGCGTTTGACAACCACACACGATTCGACGGAAGGAGTTTCTTTCAACGCTTCATCAACAGCCGCTTTCAATTTCACTTCATTGCCGCGACGCCAGCCGCCATCAGCCGTCACCACGACTTTGCATTGCGCATCATTGATGCGATCGATCAGCGCGGCGCTCGAGAAACCGCCGAACACAACTGAGTGCGTGGCCCCGATTCGCGCGCAGGCCAGCATGGAAATGGCCAGCTCAGGAATCAGCGGCATGTAAAGCGCGACTCGATCGCCTTTTTGAACGCCGATTTTTCTTAAGACATTCGCGAAGCGACAGACCTCAGTGTGAAGTTGTTGATAAGTTAAGGTGCGCGTGTCGCCCGGCTCGCCTTCCCAAATCAGCGCCGCTTTGTTGCGTCGCCAGGTGGACAAATGACGGTCGAGACAGTTGTCGGAAATATTGATCTTGCCGCCGGCAAACCACTCGGCATGCGGTGGCTCCCACTTCAGAACGGTGTCCCAGGGTTTGAACCAGTGCAACTCGCCTTCGGCCAGGCGCGCCCAAAACTTTTCCGGATCAGCATCCGCTTCCGCGCGCAACGCTTCGAGTTCGGCCATCGATTTGATATGGGCTTTTTCGGCGAATGACTTGGGCGGTTGGAAGACGCGATCTTCGTGCTGAAGTGATTCGATGTTTGTGGTTGTGGACGACATTTAACGACGCGAAGCTCCTCGGGCGGATTGTTCGTTCGTCGCTTCTGTATCACACAACGAGTGTTAGCGACAAATGCAACAGCCAAACGGTAGTGCGCGAATTTGAATGATTTTTTTCGTAGCCCAGGCGTTTACGCCTGGGGAATGAAAGGCGATAGTTTTAAAAGCCCCATTAATGGGGCTTTAAGAGCGCCCACTGTTTCTCACTCAGGCGTAAAGAGTGTGT
>Ga0070703_10000071_pt1 | contig 51578 bp, 50 predicted proteins | sample KBSK5251metaG_FD_65453 | JGI IMG/M metagenome (GOLD analysis project Ga0070703, IMG submission 65453) | Corn, switchgrass and miscanthus rhizosphere microbial communities from Kellogg Biological Station, Michigan, USA - KBS K5-25-1 metaG | ecosystem: Host-associated > Plants > Roots >... | reverse complement strand
TGCTCGATGCTATTCAGATCGAGATCGGCCAGGCGGAAAGAGAACAGAACGGCGATCGCGTCTTGCAACTCTATCAGCAGAAAACTGAGATCCAACGGCGCAGACTCGCGCTCTCCGCATCGTAATTTCGCGGCGGCGTAAACGCGTTCCAGCGCGGTTTTGTCGTCTATGTGGGAGTGAATTCGTTACGAGTTTGTTGCAATGTAGATATCGAAAGAGAAATGCGTGTTGTTTGGCGGTCAACATCTTGACAGATTTTTTCAATGAGGGTACGAATTCACAGTGGCTTTTACGCCTCTGTGAATGATGCCCCCCGGGAGAGCGATACTTGTCCGAGAGCAACGAAAAGTACTCCGATGAAGTCGAGAAACTTCTCGAGGTTGGTAAAGAGAAGGAGTACCTCACCTATGACGACATCAATCGTCTGCTCCCACCCGAAATGAATTCCGCCGAAGACATCGAGAACATCCTCGATGTGATCGGCGCCGAAGGTATTTCAATCTCCGACTCGGATGAGAAGTTCATCGAAGCCGCCGCCGGCGCGATCAGCAGTAACGGCAACGGCAAGCTCGAAGACGTGATCGATGAAGAGATCGATCTGGATTTGACGCCGGGACTGGCCGACAAAGGCAATGATCCTGTCCGGCTCTATCTTCGCGAGATGTCCGTCGTGCCTCTGCTGACTCGCGACGGCGAAGTCATCATCGCCCGGCGAATCGAGCGAGGCCGCCTGCGCGTGCTCAAAGCTGTTTCGCGCTCGCCAATCTGCATCGAAGAGATTCTCCAAATCGGCGACCGCCTGAAACACGGTGAACTGCACATCCGTGAGCTTGTGTCATTCGGCGAACAGGAAGCGATCACCGAGGAGCGCATCGAGGAATGTCACCTCGCGACGCTTGAAGCCATCAGCGAACTAAAAAAGGGTTACGCTCGCACGTTGAAGATGCACGAGCGCGTGTTGGAAGAGCCGAAGAAATCGCCGCGCCTGCCGCGCTTGCGTCGCAAGCTTGGGATCTCTCGCATCGAGCTGAGCCGCCAGGCCCGAGCGCTCGACCTTGTTACTCAACAACACCATCATTTCACGGCGTTGATCCGCGAAAGCGTGGCACTTGCGCGCGATGCGCGAGCCCAGATCGACAAGTCCCGGCGCGCGATCGAAAAGAAAAAGTGGAATGAAGATGAACGCGAGCTGAAGCGAAACCTCCGCGATGCCGAGCGCCGGCTCACGGACCTGGAAACAAGCTGGCAGGCAACGGCGCTCGAACTCGAACGCTCGCTTGCGTCGATCAAAACCGGCGAGCAGGAAGCCGACATCGCAAAACAGGAACTCATTGAAGCGAACCTCAGACTGGTCGTCTCGATCGCAAAGAAATACACAAACCGCGGGCTTCAATTCCTCGACCTGATTCAGGAAGGCAACATCGGATTGATGAAAGCGGTGGACAAGTTCGAGTGGCGCCGCGGCTACAAGTTCTCGACGTACGCGACGTGGTGGATTCGCCAGGCGATCACTCGCGCGATAGCCGATCAGGCTCGGACGATTAGAATCCCGGTTCACATGATCGAAACGATCAACAAGCTGATTCGAACTTCTCGAGCGCTTGTTCAGGAACTGGGCCGCGAGCCCAGCTCCGAAGAGATTGCGATCAAGATGGACATTCCGGTTTCGAAAGTGCGCAAGGTTTTGAAAATCGCGCAGGAACCGATTTCGCTCGAGACGCCGATCGGCGAAGAAGAAGACTCGCACCTCGGGGACTTCATCGAAGACAAGACGATTACGAATCCGGCGGACGCGGTTATCACTACGAACCTGCGCGAGATCACCGAAGAAGTTTTGAAATCGCTGACGCCGCGCGAAGAAAAAGTCATCAAGATGCGATTCGGCCTTGGTCCCAACGGCAGCGAGCACACGCTTGAAGAAGTAGGCCAGCACTTCGCGGTGACTCGCGAGCGCATCCGTCAGATAGAAGCAAAAGCGTTAAGAAAACTTCGCCACCCCTCGCGGTCAAGAAAGCTTAAGGCCTTTTTGGAATCAGCCGCCCGGCCTTGAAGACTGTTTTAGATAGGCTGCATCTGCCTTTGCTCACAGTCTGAAGGTGAGCGCTTAATCGCCGATGGAATGGATCTCGTCATGCAGACCGGCTATTCACGTGTAATGACCGACATCAATGAGCGGACGCCTGAATCTGTTCACTGATCGCAACGTTAGACCGTCAGACTCGTTGAAAGACATAGTGCAACTGATGTGACGGAGTAAGTTTTCTCCTCGCTTACCCCCTGCCGGACATGCTTAATCGCGTGCCTTGGATCAAAGTCGAATGTTCGCGCTTCGATCCGACTGTTGCATAGGAACTCGCTTCGACAGAAGTACGACAAATCAGAATCTGGAATGCCTCACCTTTCCGGACGCTTCATTTGATGTTGTGATCACCACAGATGTAATGGAGCATGTGAGACTCGCGGACCGTGCCCACAAAGAGATTCGGCGCGTTCTAAAGTCAGCGGGGGATGGCATTTATCTCTTTACGGTTCCGATTATTCGGACGAGATACGAGAGCGAAATCCGGGTTGAGATTGTTGACCCAGATGACCCGGCCAAAGATATTATCCATCAGCTTGAATACCACGGCGACAAGAACAGCGCCGAGGGCAGGGCTTTAACCTACCGCTCTTACGGCAGTGGATTAGATGATGAGTTGTAGGAGTTAGGGTTTGATGGTTCATATGAGGCATACACAATCCCGGAGCTCGGACTGATGCATTGCCGCTTAAAGAGCTGAGGGGTGTGAATAAGATCAGTGGGACTTGTCCGAAGGCGCGTTCTTGACTTCGGATTACTCAGCCGGCTACGCGGATGACTTTCTTCTTAACACCCAACTTCAGTTGGGGGTCGTGGGTGCGTGCGCATTCCCCGGAACCGTTTCAACGGTTTAACCGGCGGCGCTTAAACTGTTGTAAAGGGTAAAAGTCTGGGCCGCTCCTTTCAAACACCTCACTGAAGTGCGGTGTTAATGAGAGCCGCACCATGATTACGCATGGCAAGTCCTATTTCTAATCACGCCCCCCTGTGCGCCCAGTGGTTGTTACTTCTTGCGTGCGCGCGCCAGTCTCCGATACTCTCGCTTTCTTCGGAGCGCAACGCATGAGCAAGATAACCGTGGGCATTCTTGGATTGGGAACGGTTGGAACAGGAGTCGTCAGACTGCTCGCGGATGATCCGCGCTTCAAGATCAAGTGGGTCGCCGTTCGCGATACATCCAAGCCCAGAGACCTCGACCTCTCGGCGATTCGTATGACGGATCACCCCGATGAATTGGTTGACGATCCCGAGGTCGAAATCGTCATCGAAGTCGCAGGTGGGATAGATCGGATTTATGAATTGATCAAGCGCGCCATCGCTCGCGGCAAGCACGTGGTCACCGCCAACAAGGAACTGATCGCGCGTCACGGCGCGGAAATCTTTGATCTTGCGCATCGCAACAACGTGACCGTTCTGTTTGAGGCGGCCGTCGGCGGAGGAATCCCGCTCATCTCGACTATCCAGCGAGGGCTTCAAGCCAATGAGATTTCGAGCGTCGCGGGAATTCTGAACGGAACGACCAACTACATTCTGACCGCGATGGAGCAGCGCGGTCAGAGTTTCGACGACGCGCTGGCCGAAGCGCAAAAGCTCGGCTTCGCTGAAGCCGATCCAACCAATGACGTGGAAGCCTTCGACGTCGCGTACAAGATCACCATTCTCGCGTCGCTCGCATTTGGGCAGTTTGTTGACTCGGCGGCGGTTGTCCGCCAGGGAATCACTCGCATCACGGATCTGGATATTGCGATGACCGCCGAGTTCGGATATCGAATTAAGCTGATCGGACTTGCGCGGCGAGGAAACGGGTGTCTCGACGTGCGAGCACAATCGATGCTCGTGCCGATTCATCATCCGCTTGCGTCGGTCGAAGGAGCGAACAACGCGGTATTTATCAGCGGCAGTGCAGTCGGCGAGGTGATGCTTGTAGGGCCCGGCGCCGGACAGATGCCCACCGCGAGCGCCGTGGCCGGAGACTTGATCAATCTCGCGAGCGCGCTCAGGCTGCCGGATTTCGCGCCGTACTTTCAACCGGCAATTGATTCGCGCGAGTCGGCGCTTTGTGAGATTGAAGACAGCGAGGGCACGTTCTACATTCGACTTGAAACCGAGGACACGCCCGGTGTGATAGGACATCTCGGGCTCGCGCTCGGCGAACATCAAGTGAGCTTGCACAGTTTGTTGCAGCGCGGCGTTCAGCGTGAGGGGTCGGCGACAATAATCCTGCTCACGCATCGTACTCGCGAGGGCAATCTGAGACGCGCGATTGCGGCAATCGAGGCGCAACGGACAACGATCGAAGTGGGACTCGTGCTGCGAGTGTTTGAATGATGGTTCCGGGCTCAGAGTTCAGGGTTCAGGGTTCCGCGTTCTGGGTTCAGGATCCTGAGGACTCGTTCTAATCTTGCAGCGCGAACTCGCCGCTTCTGAATCTTAGACTCTGAACTCTGACCCCGAACCCGGAACCCGGAACCGCTTTTATGATTATTCAGAAATTCGGCGGAACATCGGTCAAGTCGATCGCTCGAATCAGAAACGTTGCCCAGATCATTGCCGGAGCGGGGCGGAACGAATCAGTTGTCGTTGTTGTCTCAGCGATGGGCGACACGACGGACTATTTAAGTAAGCTCGCGCGCCAGGTGAGCGATTCGCCAAACCGCCGCGAGCTTGATGTACTGCTTGCTACAGGTGAGCAGATTTCGGTGGCTCTCGTTGCAATGGCGCTGGGCGACCTCGGAATAAAAGCCGTCTCACTTACTGGAGCGCAACTCGGCATCACCACTGAAAGCATACATACCGCTGCGCGCATCGTTGACATCGACACCGAGCGAATTCGCCGCAGCCTGAATGACGGGTTCGTTGTTGTAGCTGCGGGCTTTCAGGGAACAACATCCAAAGGCGAAGTGACAACGCTTGGCAGAGGCGGGTCTGATACCACCGCTGTCGCGCTGGCGGCGGCGCTTGGCGCATCAGCATGCGATATCTTCACTGATGTGAACGGAGTGTACACGGCCGATCCGAACATCGTGCCGACTGCGAGACTGCTGAAAGAGATCGCCTACGAAGAGATGCTCGAGATGGCGCGGGTCGGGGCGCAGGTCTTACATCCGCGCGCGGTGGAGCTGGCACGCAAGCACCGGATTCCGCTTCGCGTAAGGAACACGTTTGATCCGAATCACGAAGGGACGATTCTCAAGGGAGCTGACGATATGGAAATAGGCCGGGCTGTGAGCGGCGTGACCGTGGACAGAGATCAGGCGCGCCTGGTGATTCTGAAAGTTCCCGATCGACCCGGCGTCGCGGGCGAGATTTTCGGCGCCCTTGCTGAGCGCGGCGTGAACGTCGATATGATCATCCAGGCCTTTCACGAAGCGAGCGTAGTCAACGACATAACGTTCACCGTCAAACGTGGCGACCTGGCGGCAGCTCGCGCGTCTCTCGATCAAGTGGCGGCCAATATCGGTGCCGAAGGAGTGCTGGCGGACGAAGACGCGGCGAAAGTGAGCATCGTTGGAGCGGGCTTGATGGATCAACCCGATGTTGCTGCCAGAATGTTTTCGGCGCTTGGCCAGGCCGGCATCAACATCAAGATGATATCGACATCCGAGATTCGAATAAGCTGCGTGGTGAGCGATCAGGACGCCGAGCGCGCCGTCCGCATAGTCCACGATCTATTCCATCTTTCCAAGTAGATGCGGCTGCGTGGAATCGCCGTCGAGACATATTCGACTTCTCAACTGTCAAGCGGCCCCCTCACTGATTGCATTCCTGATAACCGTCTCTCGCAGTTGTCTTCGGGCACCAGGTCGACATGCTGACGATGTACGCGTCGGCCCGCCGCGATTTGGCTTTCAAGAGGATCTGTTCCGCCAGTGATCTGCTATCGGCGATTGCAACGCTGCGGTACGACTTCTGTCGAAAGTAAATCGACGCGTTAGGAATTCCGAATTTTGTAGTTGCAATCTCAACCTCACGCTTGGCCTCCTCAGGCGTGGTATCGCCGCCAAAGACAACTCCCCAGGTCGAAATCGTATCGGCGTCGTTCTGGACTTGTTCGACAACCTGAGCGTTCGAGGCGATGGCGTTGTTGACCGTGGTCTCGACCTCGGCTGACGAAATGTCCAACCGCTTGTTATTCGCCGCGAGCCGCGTCAATTGGGTTTTGAGTTCGGGATCCGTCACCGTCGGCTCTAACTTTGTGAGCAGACCCGACATCTCGTCGTTCTGTTCTTGAAGGTCGTTGATCGTTGCTCGGGCCTCTTTGAGACTCTCATCAGCCCTCTCAAGTTTAGGCTTCCACTTGAGGCCGGCAAAGCTTCCCTCCTCAAACCCCGCGTTACTCAAAAGAGAGCCGACGGTACTGGGAAAGATCAGAAGCAGCAGCGCAAAGACGAATAGCGCCGAGTCTCTGAGCAATGCGACAACATCCTTCCCGGTGCTTAAGACTCTCCCAATCGACATGCGGTTGCTCGTATCAGCACTCTCATCGTCGTCGGTCATGTTCTCCCTCCAATCTCATCTGAGTTATCGAGAAACGGGCTACGTTGGGGACAAACTATGTTCCAAGACTACGATTGTGATCAAGCCCTCGAGACTCGAATTTGATAGCGCCAGGAGACTTCTTTTCGGACCGATCGGCGCGGATCGCATCCGAATCCGGGTCGCTGACACAGACGACTCTAAGCCGCGACTCTCCCTTGCAGCGCGATTGACATCGAACCAGCGGTACGATAAACGTTCGCATTCAATCGATCGTCGATTCAGAATCTCACAGGAGTAATCTCTATGAAGCTCGCCTTCAGGCAAATCTCTCTCGCGCTCATCGTGTGCGCGATTAGCGGCGCGTCCATCGCACAGGCGCAACAAGGCATGGTCGCCGAGAATCCGACCGACCTCCTTCGAAACGGCGACAAGGTGATCAAGATCAACGAAGCCATCAGCATGGTTCAGGGCTTCGGCAATACGTTCATGGTCAAGACCAGCGAAGGTAACGTCATCATCGACACTTCGATCGCGTTGCATGCGCGCAAGCATCACGAACTCTTGACCGCCGATAACAAAGCCCCGATCAAGTACATCATTCTCACTCACGGACACGGCGATCACACCGGCGGAGTGCCGCTTTGGAAACAAGCGAACACACAGATCATCGCTCAAAAGAATCATGTCGAATTTATGAATTACCAGACGCGTCTTGCGTCCTTTTATGCAAAGCGAAACGCGGCGCAATTCGGCTTGACCATCCCTGAGCCCGGCAACTGGGCGGGCAACTACGGCGCGAAGATCGCGCCCACAATTCTCTTCGATGATAAGTACGAGTTTGTGCTGGGCGGCGTGAAGTTCGAGGTCTACAGCGCGCCAAGCGAGACATACGATCACCTGATGGTATGGGTGCCGCAGTACAAAGCGATATTCACCGGCGACGTTTACTACGAATCGTTTCCTAATATTTACACGCTGCGTGGAACCGAGCCTCGATGGGCGCTCGACTACGTCAACTCTTTGAATAAGGCCTTGGCATTCAAACCGGAATTCGTGCTCCCGAGCCACGGGCCTCCGATCAAGGGAAACGAAGACGCGACTCGGCGGCTGACGCGCTCGCGCGATGCGATTCAATATGTTCACGACGAAGTCGTCAAAGGGATGAACGCAGGCAAAGACGTGTACACGCTGATGCGTGAAATCAAGCTGCCGCCGTCGCTTGACGTAGGAGAGAGCTACGGAAAATTGAGCTGGTCGATCCGCGGGATCTACGAAGGGTACGCCGGTTGGTTTGATCTCAACCCGGTGACTATGTACGAGACGCCGGCGGCTTCGGTCTATCCCGATCTCGTAAAGCTTGCGGGCGGTCCTGATGCCGTTGCGGAGCTTGCAATCGAACGCGCGAATGGTGGAGATGCCGTGGGCGCCTTGCACCTGACCGATATTGCATTGGCGGCCGACGCCAAACACAGGAAGTCGCTTGACGCAAGACTCCAGGCGCTTGAGATACTTCGCGGCCGCTGCAAGAATACCAATGAGCGAGGCTGGCTGGACTACGGGATTAAGACAACAAAGGCCAGGCTCGGCGAAAAATAACATTCCGCGGCGACAAACCTTCGGAGGAGTCTCACAAAACCAATCTTATGAAACTAGCGGCAATTGATATCGGATCCAATTCGATCCACCTGGTGATCGTGCGAGCGGTCAAGGGCCAGCGTCCCGAGATAATAGATCGCGAAAAAGAGATGGTCAGGCTTGGCTCGGGAACTCTTCGCGAGCACCGCCTGTCCAGGCAAACCATCGACCGCGCGATAACGACGCTGCGGCGATTCAAAAAAATGGCCGAGCATAACGGCGCCGATCCGATCATCACAACGGCGACGGCAGCCGTGCGGGAATCTCGCAACTCCGGCGCCTTTATCGATCAGGTACGCAAGGAAGCCGGGCTCGGCGTCCAGGTATTGCCCGGAGTCGAGGAGGCGCGTCTTATCGCGCTCGCTGTTTCCGAAGTGACCGAATTCAACGGCCGGCGCGCACTCATTATCGACATTGGCGGAGGTTCAACGGAGTTCATCATAACCAGCGGCGGTGATCCCGAGCTGCTTCTCTCGCTGCGGGTTGGCGCTGTGCGGCTCACCGAGAAGTTCATAACGACTGATCCGATTTCGGCCGAGCAGCGTGACCGGCTTATCGCAAACATAAGAACCGACTTCACCCGGGCGGCCGACGAGATTCGGGCGGCTGGTTACGATTTTGTCATTGGAACCTCCGGCACGGTTTTGAACATGGTCGCCGCGGCGTCTACGACCGGCCGCAAACCGCCAGATGAGAACTTGTTGGATGTTGAGTCATTCAGCGAAACCGTGACTCTCGAGCAAATAAAACGTCTGAATCGGCGGCTGGGCAAGATGAAGCTCCGTCAGCGCAAACGTGTTGCTGGAATCGAGAAACCGCGCGCCGACATTATCATCGCAGGAGGATTGCTGCTCGAAAACATTCTGTCCGATCTCGAAGCTGAGGAGATAACCAGTTGCGACTGGTCACTGCGAGAAGGCGTGATCCTCGACTACCTCAAGAGGAAGCGCGAGTTGCGTTTCGGCTCTGAGATTCCGCGAGGACCGGCGCTTGTTGTTGCGGGCGCCGAAGACAAACTGCTGTATCCGGTCACCGACGATTCCGGGCTCGACGTCCGGGCGCGCTCGGTGCTGTCGGTGGCTCGGCGGTATGGTTACGATGTCGAGCATTCGCATCACGTCGCGAGACTGGCGACGCAGATATTCGAGGACACAAAAGAGCTGCACGACCTTACCGAACCGGACCGCAAGCTCTTGCAGCACGCGTCGATTCTCCACGACATCGGTTATCACATCGCGCACAACAATCATCACCGGCACGGTCTTTATTTGATAAAGAACTCGGAGATGCCCGGTTTCACCGGCGACGAGATCGCGATGATGGCGGCTGTTGTGAGGTATCATCGCGGATCCTTGCCGACGAAGGCGACCGATAAGCGATCCCGGCGCGAGCACGAGGACTATTACTCGTTTGATCGCAGGCAGCGAGAGAAGTTGTTACAGCTCGCCGCTATTTTGCAGATCGCCGATGGGCTGGACCGCTCGCATCGTCAGTCGATCAGTGAGGTGCAGTGTAACGTCGCGGACGGAATAGTTACGATCGTTGCCACGCCGGCTGATGAATGTGAGCTCGAGTTGTGGTCAGCCCAGCGCAAGTCTTCCTGGTTCGCGGATATTTTCGGCGTTGAGCTCCAAATCGATAAGGCGCCCTCGGCGCCGGCCATTCGAGAGAACGCCGCGACTCTTTCGCGATAGACGACTCCGCGTGTGGCAGCGACTCATGTTATGGGTTAACAATCATCCGGGTTAGAGACCCTTTAGAATTGCATTCACAATGCTGGTCTAAAGCTCTGTCAACGCTGCAACTTTCTCGTCGGCCCGCTCATTGACACCATCGCGCGGTTTTGCATAACATAAGGCTGCGCGAGTTCATATCGACCTGTGGACAGAGCCGGCCTCGCGCGGAAGTTCGAGCAAGGGGCATGGGGAAATGACAAAGGCCGATCTCGCGCGGATGGTGTCGGAACGCCACGGCGGGCTTACTAATCGCGACGCATTACTTCTCGTTGATAAGTTATTTGAAATCGTCAAGCGCCATCTTCAAAACGGTGACAGCATTCACATAGTAGGCTTCGGCACTCTGGAAATAGTGAATCGCAAACCGAGGCGCGGGCGAAATCCCATCAGCGGCGAGCCGATCCAGCTTCAGGGGCACAGAGCGCTGGTCTTCCGACCATCACGTTCGATCCGGTCGGTCTAAAGTAGCCGCTAACGAGTGCGGACGTAAATTATGGAATCCGCTTCGAGAATTCCGGAAAAATTATTCTTCAGGATCGGAGAGGTGTGCGACTTGATTAAGGTTCAGCCTCACGTGCTCCGATATTGGGAGACTGAATTCCCGATGCTCGCGCCGCAAAAGAACCGCGCCGGCCAGCGCGTCTATCGCCGAAAAGACGTCGAGATGGTGTTTCGTATTCGCGACTTGTTGTACGAAGAGAAATTCACCATAGCCGGCGCCAAGAAGAGGCTGATGGATGAATCCCGAAGCGGGTCGGTGCGCGCAAAGCTTGGCGAAGCGCTTTCGGCTGACCCGCCTGACTCGCCCGGCCAGCAACCTGGTACCCCCGATCCAGCACCCGCCGACCAATCACCTCCACCACAAACTCGCCGCGTGTTGCGTATGATCAAGAGCGATCTTGAGGATTTATTGACACGCCTAAACACGGATGCTAGCATCAACCGTTGAACGCGCCGACGCGCATTGGCGACTGTGAACGGGACGTGGCGCAGCCTGGTAGCGCGCTTCCTTGGGGTGGAAGAGGTCGCTGGTTCGAATCCAGTCGTCCCGATTAGAATCCCAGCCCAGGACGAAAAGATCTAAGATAGAAGCCCCTCCGCACTGAACCTCGCGATTATCTGGTGTCGCGGTGCGCTTCTTCTTCGAAGATTCGTCCTGGGCTTCGCAGTTTCCAACAGTCAGATATGACTAGAATATTGGTTACCAACGACGACGGCATACACTCTCCCGGAATCATTGCTCTGGCCGAAGCCCTCGAGATCCTTGGCGAAGTGATGGTCGTCGCGCCGGCGCACGAGATGAGCGCCGCTTCGCATTCACTGACTTTGACGCGGCCGCTTCGCATTGATGAGATAGACGCCCGGCATTACTCGGTTGACGGCACGCCAACTGATTGCGTGACGCTGGCGATGAATCAGATCCTGAGGGATCACCCGCCGGACCTGGTCGTTTCCGGAATAAACAAGGGAGGCAATCTCGGCGACGATGTGACGTACTCGGGAACCGTGGCCGGCGCGCTGGAAGCTTCTATGTACGGGTTGCCGGGCATCGCGGTCAGCCTCGTTCAGCGGACCAATTTCGATTTTCGGCACGCGGCTCAGTTTGCCGCGGAACTCGCGCGCCGCGTGCTCGGAGACGGCTTGCCTCGCGGCACGCTGCTCAACGTCAATGTTCCGCCGGGCGAGATCCGCGGCGTCCGCGTAACCAGACAGGGTAACAAGATCATCCGGCCCAATGTGATAGAAGGCACCGATCCACGCCAACGGAAATACTATTGGGTTGGCGAGGAATCGCTGATTTGGAATGAGGAGGCAGGCACGGATTATGAGGCCTTGCGTCAGGGATTTGTTTCCATCACTCCGCTTCGAACCGATCTGACCGACTACAGCGCGCTTGAAGAGCTCAAGTCACGCGATTGGGATACAGTCCTGGAAACGCAGTCGAAATGACTAATAAGATTCTGGAACGATCGTCCGGTTTATACCAATCACACCGCGCGGGTATGGTAGACCTTCTGCGCAGACGCGGCATTTTGGATCCACGCGTTTTGAAGGCGATGGCTGAGATACCGCGGCATCTATTCGTTCCGGAAGCCCTCGCCGCAAAAGCTTATGGCGACCACGCTTTGCCGATTGGCGAGATGCAAACAATCTCTCAACCATACATGGTCGCGCGTATGACCGAGCTTGCCGAGGTCGATAAAGACTCGACGGTGCTGGAAATCGGCGCAGGCTCGGGTTATCAAACCGCGGTGCTCTCAGCGGTAGCCGGCCGCGTGTTTTCGATAGAGCGAATCAGCGATCTCGCTCGATTGGCGCAACGAAACATCAGACAACTCGGCTGCTACAACGCGACCGTTAAGTGGTTCGACGGCACGATCGGTTGGAGCGATCACGCGCCCTACGATGCGATACTCGTTGCCGCCGGCAGTCCGGAAGTCCCGGAGCCTCTCGTCAAACAGCTCGCGGTCGGCGGTAAGCTCGTCATTCCAATTGGCAGCGAGGAGCAACAGGTTCTCGTGCGGATTATCAGAACTGAAAGCGGTGTCGTTCGCGAAGAGCACGGTCTTTGCCAATTCGTTAAGCTCATCGGGCGACACGGCTGGCCGAACTAATCAAACGGTTCGATCTCGTAGACGCTATGGAATTCATCGGCAAGCTGGTTGATCTCTTCCTTCACCTCGACAAGCACCTCAACGACATCATCGGCCAGTACGGAACCTGGACCTACCTGATCTTGTTCTTGATTATCTTCTGCGAGACCGGACTCGTCGTGCTGCCTTTCCTACCCGGCGATTCCCTGCTCTTTGCGGCCGGTGCGTTCGCCGCGCTGGGGTCACTAAACGTCTTCTGGCTGTTCGTGCTTCTCTCAATCGCCGCCATTGCCGGCGACACCGTCAACTACTGGTTAGGTTATTGGCTCGGTCCGAAAGTTTTTCATCGAGACAATGTTCGCTTTCTGAATAAGAAACATCTCGATCGAACTCACGCGTTTTATGAGAAGTACGGCGGCAAGACAATCATCATCGCGAGGTTCATTCCCATCGTCCGCACCTTTGCGCCTTTTGTCGCGGGCATCGGAAGCATGACCTACTGGCGATTCATTGCGTACAACGTAATCGGCGGCGTTGCATGGGTGGCGATCTGCGTTTTTTCAGGTTACAAGTTCGGCAACCTTGAAGTCGTCAAGAAGAATTTCTCGCTGGTGATTGTGGCGATCGTTCTGATATCGGTGTTGCCGATGTTGATCGAGTACCTTCGTCATCGCATGAACAAACCGAATGGAACGCAAGAATAGTTGAAGTTGCGCGGGTCAGCGATTCGAGAGCGCGAACGCGCGAGCGAGCTTGCCCGGCCGCGGGTCCCCGCGATAGATGACACGTTCCAGGAACAGTCCTGACGGCGGCGCCGTGTGGGCAGCAACATCGAACGCGCGCGCGGCCGATCCTCTCTGTGAGGCTGTGCCCAAAAAGCCGGCAAACGAATCAGCGCTCAGGTTACCTCTACCGACCTCGACAAGCGATCCCACAATTCGCCGCACCATCTTCCACAGGAAGTGCGACGCGGAGACTCTGAACAGCAGTAAGTCACCGTCGGCTTCGAATTGCACTTCGTCCACTACGACGATCGTTGAGCCGCCGCCTGCGCGCTTGTCGCAGAAGCTCCCGAAGTCGTGCCGGCCCGTTAGCATTCGCGCAGCGGCGCTCATAGCTTTCTCGTCGAGCCTGTCTTTCACCCACCACACGAATCGCTTTGCGAATGCCGTGCGCCGCGTCGAGATTTGATAGAGGTAATATCGAGCAAGAGCATCCCTGCGCGGATCGAAGGACGGGCGCATTTCATCGACTCGCAGAACATTGATATCGGCCGGCAATCGATCGTTGAGTCCGTGCAGCAAATCGGCGCGATTGAGTTGCGCGCCGGCGCTCAAGCGCACAACCTGCCCGAGCGCGTGTACTCCGGCATCCGTGCGGCCTGCGCCCGCGATCTCGACGGGTTTCGCGATCAGCGACTCAGCCGCCGCGCGCAAATCGCCGGCGACCGTGCGCGAATTCCTTTGTTCCTGCCAACCGTAATAACGCGTACCGTCATACTCGATTGTCAGCTTCCACGTGCTCAACTGTTGCCTCCAATATCGGAGCGATCTCATCGGAGGATTGCCGCATAGCCGAGCTTATGTCAATCCTGGTCCGCCGGTCTCTTGCTTGCGGCTCATCGCAATGCGTTGCTAAGATCGACGAGGTGATTAGCCACGCAAAGTTTTCGACAGTCCTGGTGGTGACAATCGTAGTTCCCATCGGGCTTCTGTTTTCACAGCTCTGCGCTTTGAGTTGTTCGTTGAGTAACTGTTCCCCCGCGGCGCCCGTTAAGACCGCGCACTCCGACGACAAGCCGACTTGTCACCATCACGGGGATAAACAAGAGAGCGCGCCCAAACCTGAAAACGATAAACAACCGAACAGGTGTCCGGGTCATTTCGAATCCATCGCGACTGTGCCTTCAGCAATCGGTTCATCGGGCACACTCAGTCAATACGCGCAACCGCTCGCGGGACCGCTAGCGGCCTCGCGAATCTCATTCGAGAATCGTAATGTCAGCCTTGCTTCCGATGCGCCCTTCAGAGCGCCGCCCGTGCGCGCAGTAATCTCCGCGCTCAGAATCTAAACCTTCCCTTCCCGTCCAACGACACTTGGGCCGCAGTGTGCCCGGCGGTCGCACCACATCTTTCCACAACAAGGATAGGTAGGTTTATGCAATATCAACGATCATTGATGAGGTCATCTTCACGCTCTCTCAAGTCATACAAACTCACGGCAATCATGCTTTTCTTCTTCCTGACGACAGTCTTTATTCTATTGAAGCCCGTCGGCAGCGCATTTACCACGGGACTGCAATCGCGGAATCAAAATCCGGTTAGTTCGAGCGCGGAGAACATCGCGATGGGTCTCGATCACTTCGACGCGCACTGCGCGAGTTGCCACGGAGGTTTTGGTAAAGCCGACACCGAGATGGGCAAGTCGATGGGCGCCGCTGATCTCACCTCTAAAAGGATCCAGTCGAAGTCCGATGCCGAGTTGTTTCGCGCGATATCGAACGGCGTTCCGAACAAGGGCATGCCTGCGTTCGCTAAGACTCACAAGCCTGAAGAAATTTGGCAGACGGTTCTGTTTCTCAGAAAGCTTCCGACGTTGACTCCGGAAGAGAAGGAGAAGATCGAGTCGGCGATGCCCGCCGATGCCCGGCATCACCACGACGCTCAGGGTGATAAGCCAGGCTCGGAACACACACACGCCGAAGCGCCGAAGGCTCAGCCCGACCATCAGCACGAAACTGAGAAGCCTCGTGCCCAAGCTGAACATCAGCACCAGCCCGAGAAGCCCACGGCGCAATCTGAGCATCAGCACCAACCAACTCAACCGGCGGCCCAGGTCTCCGAGCACACCGATCATCAACCGGCCGATGCGCACGCAGGCCATCAAATGACCGGCGGTACCTACGCGATGATGAGCACGATAACCGGCGGACCATTCAAGTCCATGACTGCGATTGGTTCGGGCACAAGTCTGCTTCCCTCAAGCACGCCGGGTTACATGTGGCATAAGATGGCCGGTGACTGGATGCTAATGACTCACGGCAACCTGATCCTCGGATTCAATCACCAGGGCGGCCCGCGCGGGATCAACAAAGTCGAATCCCAAAACTGGGTGATGTTCATGGGAGAACGCAAAGCAGGCGGCGGCCAGTTGATGCTTAGAGGAATGTTTTCCGCGGAACCGTGGAGCGCGCCTCGCCGGGGGTTCCCCGAGTTGTTTCAAACCGGAGAAACTTTTAAGGGCCGGCCGATCGTTGACGCGCAACACCCACACGATCTGTTCATGGAGATTGCGGCGGCTTTCACTCTGCCGTTATCGGAGCACGTATCGCTTCAGCTCTACGGCGGACCTGTTGGCGAACCGGCGCTCGGCCCGGTTGCGTTCATGCATCGCGCGTCCGCGTCGGAGAATCCCGCCGCGCCGCTTGGACATCACTGGCAGGACTCGACGCACATCGCGCACGGTGTGTTCACCGCGGGGTTGACGGCGTGGCGATTCAAAGTTGAAGGCTCGATTTTTCGCGGAGCCGAGCCCGACGAGAATCGCAAGGACATTGAGTTGGGCAAGCTCGATTCGTGGAGCACTCGAATCTGGTTCACGCCGACTCCGAACTGGACCTTGCAGTTTTCGCATGGGCGTTTGACGAACGCCGAATTGCTCGCGCCCGGCGATCTCATCCGCAACACGGCTTCGATTTCGTACAACCGCGCCTGGGAGTCGGGGGCCTGGGCTTCGAGTTTGATCTGGGGCCGCAATCACGAACAGCACGGCAACTCGAATTCGTACTTGCTCGATTCGACGATCAACTTTCTCGATAAGAATTACCTCTACACTCGAATGGAATTGGTGGACAAACAGGGTCTTCTGGGGGAAAACATCTTTGGCCGGCGAGGCCTCGACGACTTTCACTCGATCGGCAATGGTCTTGAGTTGGGCGATCATTTCGATCAGTCCTTCCGTGTTGGAGCGTTCACGTTTGGCGGCGTGCGAGACATCATAGCCGATTCGAAACTGCGAGTCGGGATTGGAGCGGACGTTACGTTCTATCACGTTCCGGAAGGCCTGAAACCAATCTACGGTTCAAGCCCGACGAGTTTTCACTTCTTCTTACGGCTACGACCCGGGAAAATGAGTCACTGAGCCGGCGCAAGAGGATCGAATGAACCAACAACAGAATAGCCTCAATGTGATCGACCCCTCCGGTGGACGCGACGCTGCGTCATTGGCAAAAGACCCGGTGTGCGGCATGACCGTAGATCCAAACAAAGCCGCGGCCTCAGTCGACTATCGCGGAGAGACTTACTATTTTTGCAGTAAGCCCTGCTCCGCGAAATTTCAGGCGAGCCCCGAAACATACCTCGCCCAGGCCGCGCCAAAGATTCCTCAAAGCGAAACAACGACAGAGGTGCTCTACACGTGTCCGATGCATCCCGAAATCCAGCAACACGGACAGGGCTCGTGTCCAAAGTGCGGCATGGCATTGGAACCCAAAACGTTCGTCGCTGCGCCAACAAAGGTCGAGTATACCTGCGCGATGCATCCGGAGATCGTGCGAGATCAGCCGGGCGCGTGTCCGATCTGCGGAATGGCTCTCGAACCGCGAACTGTCACGGGAGAAGAGAAGAACGAAGAACTGATCGACATGACTCGCCGATTCAAGATTGGCGTCGTGTTGACGGTTCCGCTTCTTCTCCTCGCGATGTCAGACTTGATACCAGGTCAACCGGTTCAACACGCAGTCTCAATGCGCATTCTCGGGTTTATCCAGTTAGCGCTCGCGACTCCTGTCGTGCTGTGGGGTGGATGGCCGTTCTTTCAACGCGGGTGGGCGTCGGTTGTTCATCGAAGCCTGAATATGTTTACGCTGATCGCCGTCGGTACCGGCGTTGCTTACTGGTCCAGCGTCATCGGCACATTTCTTCCGAGCATCTTCCCTGCTTCGTTTCGCGGCCACGATGGCGAGGTCGGCGTCTACTTCGAAGTGTCCGCGGCCATCGTCGTATTGGTGCTGTTGGGGCAAGTGCTCGAGTTGCGCGCGCGTAGCCGCACGAGCAATGCGATCAAGCAACTGCTTGGGTTGGCGCCAAAGACCGCTCGTGTCATTCGTGACAAGGGCAACGATGAAGAGATTTTGCTCGGCCTCATTAAACCCGGAGATAGGCTGCGAGTTCGCCCCGGAGAAAAAGTTCCAGTCGATGGTGTGATTCTCGAAGGAAGCAGTTCGATCGATGAATCGATGGTGACAGGTGAACCTATCCCCGTGGAGAAGTCAAAAGGCGACAAGGTCACTGGCGGCACCGTCAATGGAACTGGCGGCTTCGTTATGCAAGCGGAACGTGTCGGTAGTGAGACGCTCCTTGCTCAGATCGTGCGCATGGTCAGCGAAGCTCAGCGCAGCCGCGCGCCGATTCAACGCCTCGCCGATGTTGTTTCTTCTTACTTCGTTCCCGCGGTGATAGTCATCGCTGTTATCACGTTTGTCGTTTGGAGCCTTATCGGTCCCCAGCCGCGGCTCGCGCACGCGATCGTGAACGCAGTAGCTGTGCTGATCATTGCATGCCCATGCGCGCTCGGGCTTGCGACGCCGATGTCGATAATGGTTGGCACAGGCCGCGGGGCGATGGCAGGGGTGCTCATCAAGAATGCGGAAGCTCTTGAAGTGTTCGAGAAGATTGACACCTTGATAGTCGACAAAACCGGAACACTCACCGAAGGAAAACCGCGTCTCAGCTCGATCGAGCCGTTTGCGGGAACCAGCGAATCAGATCTGCTGCATTTGGCCGCAAGCATCGAACGAGGCAGCGAGCATCCTTTGGCCGCGGCGATCGTAGCCGGCGCGCTCGAGAGGAACATAACGATTTCGGACGCCGCGGATTTCCAATCCATCACCGGCAAAGGCGTCGTCGGAACAGTCGATAACCGTCGCGTCGCTCTTGGGAACAGCAAGCTTCTCGAGCAAATGAACATCGACGCGAGTACTCTGCTCAATCGCGCTGAGGCCCTGCGCAAAGAAGGCGAGACTGTGATGTTCGTCGCCGTTGACAATCGAGCCGTGGGACTTCTTGGAGTCGCCGATCCAATCAAGGATTCAACCGTGGAGGCCATCCGAGCGCTGCACGAGGAAGGAATCCGCATCGTCATGTTGACCGGCGACAATCGCACGACCGCCGAGTCCGTCGCGCGAAAGCTGGGAATCGACGAAGTCGAAGCTGATGTGTTACCCGAACAGAAAGGCGAGGTGGTGAAGCGTCTGCAGAAGCAGGGGCGAATGGTTGCGATGGCGGGCGACGGTGTGAACGACGCTCCGGCGCTGGCACAGGCGCAGGTTGGAATAGCAATGGGAACCGGCACGGACGTTGCAATCGAGAGCGCGGGTGTCACGTTGGTGAAAGGCGATCTGCGTGGAATCGTTCGGGCTCGAAAGCTGAGTCGCGCGACAATGCGAAACATCCGCCAGAATCTGTTCTTTGCTTTTATCTACAACGCGCTGGGAGTTCCGATCGCGGCAGGTGTGTTGTACCCGGTTTTTGGTTTGCTGCTCAGTCCAATTCTCGCGAGCGCCGCGATGAGTTTCAGTTCGGTGTCGGTGATCAGCAACGCGCTGCGGCTTCGGAGGGTTGAGCTGTAGAAAGCCCTGGTTTACTTGCAAGCAAACCGGCTTCACGAACACAATGAAGAAGCGAGAGTTCATGTGGGAGAAGAAGTAAGAGTTTGGTATGACAGAGAAGCGGATTACCTGGAAGTGTTGTTCGACAGAAAAGAGGGTTACTTCAGGGAAACTGACAACGATGCGGTAATGGAAAAAGTAGATAATCAGGGAAATATTATTGGCTTTTCAATCTTGAAGGTCAGTGCGATAAGCCAACGCGAGCCCTTGTCAGTAAGCCTGAGTAACCGCGTAGGCTGAGGCCCGTCGAATACTAATCACGAATGGACTCACCCTAATGAATTGCAATTTATACGCCTGACCCTCGACCCGATCCACGAAGCAGAACGGTGGCCCAAGGAGAACCTGCATGCCGGAATCCGACCCTTTCTACGTTGATATATACCGCATGAGTCGTCTCGGTCGTCGACTTCGCGATATCTTAGTGCGTGGTATCTTTCACGTAACAAGTCCGAGCGGCTACCGAGGAATCGTGGAGTGCGGTGAGATTCGTCCGAATTGCGGTGACTTCGAGTACTCGTACCCGCAGTCGGCGAACTCGTACGCGGTGACAAAGAGGAAGGTATCGCTGTTCGATTTCGAAGCCTGTGAGCAGGTGCAGGTAGTCCGACATTGGTTTAAATGCGAGTGCTTCTTCACCCGCTTTCATCCCGCCACGTACGTTCTAAAGTTGCGCCGCGATCTCATACCGGCGCCGCTGATTCGTTACGAGCAAGCGACGACCGAGCTTGGCCCCAAGTACGTGAAGATACCGTTTGTCGAGGTGTGGAGTTCTGTCCCTGTCCCGCTGCAGGCGGTTGGGGCTGTCCTTGTGGTTCGGGAAGACCCCGTCCGATTTCGAACGTTAGCACCCACCGATCCGCGTCTCGCCGATGAGGTCGCGCTTGTTCGCTCCCTTTGGCCGGGACTGTCGGACTCTCAACGGAACACTAGAGCTACAAGGTGATTCATCGGGAGGTCAATGGTGCTGTAAGAAGAATGGCAGAAGGGGACGGGCCTGCCATTTTTGCCATTCTCACAGCGGAGCAAAGTGTCAGGATTTCAGCTATCGTTTCATCCCTTTATACCTGATCCTTGGTCCTCTTTAAGACCGCTATGTCCACTGGGCTCTATCGACATCCAGGCTCTTTCCTCTTCCTAAAACTCCTTTCGGCGATATAGAATTTGCGGCGAAGGACAACAGGTAGGTGAATGCTAGGATCGTCGGCAAGCGCGAAAGATGGGCACACTGAAAAGCGACATGAGTTCGGTCAGTTCCTCACGCCTCGACCGGTGGCCGATCTCATGGCCTCAATGTTCGACATTAACGCCGGTGATGTTGAACTCCTCGATGCGGGTGCTGGCGAGGGAGCGTTGACGGCCGCTTTTGTTCGCCGCGTTTGTGCGGAGACGTCTAAACCCAAACGCCTTTCAGTAACAGCCTACGAACTTGATACCAGCTTGATTGATCAATTGCGGCAAACGATGTCCGATTGCCAGAAGGAATGCGAACTAGTTGGCATACCGTTCTTCGCTACAGTGGTCAACGAAGACTTCATTTCGGCGGCAGCGCCTGCGGCTCGCGGGGGCCTCTTCTCGACCGAGTTCCCAAGCTTCAACGCCGCGATCGTCAATCCGCCCTACCGTAAGATCCGCAGTAGTTCTGCTTCGCGACTATGGCTCCGTTCCGCAGGCATTGAAACCAGCAACCTCTACACCGCCTTCGTCGCGCTTATCATCAAACTGCTCGCGACTGGGGGCCAGCTAGTCGCAATCACTCCTCGCAGCTTTTGCAATGGTCCGTATTTCAAACCGTTCCGAGCAGACTTTCTCTCTAGACTGTCGCTACGGCGCTTGCACGTTTTCGAATCACGTTCAGCGGCATTCAGTCGCGACAACGTGCTTCAGGAGAACATCATCGTCCACGCGGTGAAAGGGGACGCGAAACCAGAAGGCGTGATCATTTCAACAAGCAGCGGCAAGCCACACGGCGAGATTATCGAGAGACAGGTTCACTATCGTGATGTAGTCTCACCAACCGACGCCGACCAGTTTATTCATCTAGTTGTTGACGACGCTCACAGGAATGCCAAGTCGGCAGTTGCGCAGCTCTCGGCAACACTCGCTGAGATAGGTCTCAGTGTCTCGACCGGGCGAGTCGTGGACTTTCGAGCGAGACCATTCCTGCGCCAGCAGCCCGACGCTAACACCGTTCCGCTAATCTATCCTTGTCACTTCAGTGGCGGGTTCGTGAACTGGCCGAAGGCGAGTTCACGGAAGCCAAACGCTATCGTGTGCGATGAGATGACGCGCGAATTGCTGGTGCCCAGCGAGGTTTACGTATTGGTGAAGCGATTCACGGCTAAGGAGGAGCGAAGACGCGTTGTTGCTTGTATCTACGATCCCGAGAAGCTTGCGACTGCGTCTGTCGGTTTCGAAAACCATCTCAACTATTTTCACTTGAACGGCGGCGGACTGTCGATGAACTTAGCGAAGGGCTTGGCAGCATTCCTGAACTCTACGGTCGTGGACACATATTTCCGACAGTTCAGTGGTCACACGCAAGTCAACGCAACCGACCTCCGAGCATTGAGGTATCCATCAAGAGTCGAACTCGAACGTCTAGGTACGAAGATCGACGACCCCGCGATGAACCAGCAAGAAACTGATGAACTCGTTGCGCAGGAGATCTTCTATGGCAAAGAAGCGGCGCAGCCCATTTGAAGTGGCGCGCGCACGTAAGATTGAAGAAGCCATCGGGATCTTGCGCGCATTGGGGTTTGGCCCGAAGCAAAGCAATGAAGGGGCAGGCTACACGCTGCTTGCGCTCCTTGACCTGACAGCAGCGCAGAGTTGGACGGAGGCGAGCAATCCCCTTCGCGGAATCACGCCGATTATCACATTCATTAACGACGCATACCGGATTCACTACGCTCCCAACACGCGTGAAACCATCAGAGATGAGGCGGTGAAGTATTTCGCCGATGCTGGAATGCTGATGAGGAACCCTGACAATCCTGCCAGGCCGACCAATAGCGGAAAGACGGTCTACCAAGTAGAGCCGCATGCGCTAGAACTGTTTCGTTCGTTCGGCAGCAGTGAGTGGACGAATAGGCTTGAGACGTATCTCGAAAGCCGGGCAGCCATTCGAGGAGAGCTAGAGCGCTACAGAGAGCTAGCACGGATTCCGGTGGCGCTTCCATCCGGCGATGTTGTGACGTTGTCAGCGGGCGGACAAAACCCGCTCATTAAGACTGTGATTGAAGAGTTGTGTCCGCGCTTTGTGTCCGGTGGAGTAGTTGTCTACATCGGTGACGCGGAAGACAAGTTCCTGCATCTCGACGCTGACTACCTTCAAGACTTGGGGGTTATCGTGGCAGCGCCGGCTAAAATGCCTGACGTAGTGATACACGACGTGCGGCGGAACTGGCTTCTTCTTATAGAGGCAGTAGCAACCGCTGGCCCTGTAGACGGCAAACGTCGAAGGGAGTTGAAAGAGCTCTTCGCTGGATGCAGCGCGGGGCTGGTGTTTGTGACTGCTTTCGCGAGTCGCGAAGTGATGCGATCTTTTGTCAGCCAGATTTCCTGGGAGACCGAGGTGTGGGTCGCGTCGGACCCGGATCATATGATTCACTTCAACGGCGAGCGATTCCTTGGACCTTACCCCGATGTCGCTGCGACACCAGGACGCTGAAATGCCTACTCTAGTGGAAAGCAGTGAGGTTTTAGCCGTCGAGGCATCGTGCACCGATCACGAGTTGACTGTGATTCTGGACGATGGCCGAACGATGTCGGTTCCTTGGGTGTGGTTTCCCAGGCTTCTAACGGCTAGTACGAAGCAGCGAAAGGACTGGGAACTAATCGGCGGCGGAATCGGCCTTCATTGGGAGGCAATCGACGAAGACATCTCCGTAGCCAGCCTTTTGCAACCCGAGAAGTTCCTGCGGATGGCTAATGTGGCGATGCAATCGCCACGCTTCTCAGGGCGTGCGCTACGCGTTCCCTCGGCTCACAAGAAGCGCTCACCTCGGCGCGCCCGATCAACAGTTTCGCATTGAGTTTCAGTTCGGTGTCAGTGATCAGTAACGCGTTGCGGCTTCGCAAGGTTGACTTATAGGAGTGGGAAGCCATCACCTCGGCGTGTGACGGCTGTCACAGCAAGTGGAACCACGAGTTGCTACAGTCTTGATCTTGCGGGAACAATTGACGCCCGCGAAAACCCGATGGTATTGTCTGGACACAAAGTGATCCGCAAGCTTTTCATTCTAATCTTCGTTCTATCGGTGACTAACGACTCGCTCGCTGCTGTGTTGCCCTCCATCGGAGGTGATAGCGAGTGCGAAGCGCGTTGCTGCCGGAGCGCGCGCCATAATGAACCGCGAGCGAAGCTTTCCAAGATGTGTTGTCTCACACAATGCAATCAGCCCGCGGAAGCTCAGCGAGTTCCGGAGTCAACCTCGTTTAGTACCGGGCGCGACAGCAAAGCCCTTGGGTCGCCTGCAGCCTGCGTGGAGGCCGGCTGTTCGGGTCGGACTCGCGCGTCTCTACATTCGCCTCCGAGTAAGATTCGTCAATCGAGCCACATCTACCTAAAAACCGGCGCTCTCCTTATCTAAAGGCCGAAGTGCGCCAATTCGCGGCCGCCATAATTCCAAGCGAATAGTCAACGCTCGTCTCGATATCAACAACCGTGATTGTCCGTTGCCCTTTGGTCCTCAGGTGTCAGGCCCTTAAGGTGTCAGATTTGGACACGCGGGACGGGTAGCATGAACTTCGATCCAGAACGGCGGTCGGCTCGCGGGCTTCGCCGGTGGGTTTCCCTACCGTGGAGCAAACAACCCGGCCGCTAGCTTCGAAACCAGCGTTTGTATCGCGCCTACGCGCTTCGGGAGGTGTTGTCATGAGAATGAGCACTACTGTCATATTGATTGCGCTTGCCAGTTTCATTCTGATGTTCGCTGCGTGCGGCCGGCCGGGCCCATCCACCAACGAGAGAGTCATCAAGTCAACCAAGTCAGGCGACATCACGATCTCGCTTTCAAACGCCACCGGCGAGATCAAGAGCGGAGAGAATGATCTGACGCTCTCGTTCAGCGACGCCTCTGGCAAGCCCGTCGATGTGCCGGCTGCTTCGCTCAAGTTTCACATGCCCGCGATGGGCGCAATGGCCGAGATGAATGATGCCGCTATGCTGACGACAACGGACACGCCCGGCAGGTTCATGGCTCGGGTCAACATTGAAGTCGGCGGCAGTTGGGAAGCAATGATAAGTTTCCAGGGATCACGCGGGACGGAAAACGCGGCGATGAGCGTCAATGCGAAATGAGGAGTGATGCGTGAACCGTGAAACGTGATGAGCCACGACCGTTGTTCTTTTCGAACTCCGCTCACGCATCACGTTTCACGCATCACGAATCACGGACCAACAATGATCAACCGCATAATCGAACTCTCTCTCAAGAACCGTTTTCTCATCATTGTGGCGTACGTGCTGCTCGCCGGGTGGGGTTATTGGGCGCTCATTCGCACTCCGGTCGATGCGATACCCGATCTGTCTGACAACCAGGTGATCGTTTTCAGCGATTGGATCGGCCGCAGCCCGCAAGAAGTCGAAGACCAGGTTACCTATCCCCTGACCACCACGCTTCAGGGCTTGCCCGGCGTCAGAGCAGTGCGAGGGCAGTCGGCGTTCGGGTTCTCGATGATCAACGTGATCTTCGAAGACTCGATCGATCTTTACTGGGCTCGCACGAGAGTCGCGGAGCGGTTGAACCTCGCAACCAGGCAACTCCCCGAGGGCGTCTTGCCCACGCTTGGCCCTGACGCGACCGGCGTCGGCCAGATCTTCTGGTACACGGTTGACGGCGAAGGTTACAGCTTGCGTGATCTGCGTTCCCTTCAGGACTGGTTCCTTCGTTATCAACTCAACTCGGTTCCTGGCGTAGCCGAAGTCGCATCCGTAGGCGGGCAGGTGCAGCAATACCAGATCGATGTCGACCCAAACCGGCTGCGCGCTTATTCGATTCCGCTCTCGACTGTCGTCGAAGCCGTCCAGCGGAGCAATTCAAACGTCGGCGGGAATGTCATCGAGCACAATGGCCAATGGTCCATCGTACGCGGCGTCGGATTGATCGGATCGGTGGCCGATTTCGAGAACATCGTGATTGGAGGCTCAGCGGGCACGCCGCTCTTCGTGCGCAATGTCGCCGACGTGAGCATCGGCAATGCGTTTCGAGTTGGAGCGCTGGATCGCGACGGTAAAGAAGCGGTTGGCGGAGTGGTGATTGCGCGATATGGGATCAACACCCTCGAGGTGATCAACGCGGTAAAGGCGAAACTGGAGACCCTGAAGCCTGGCCTGCCCCAGGGTGTGAGGGTCACGCCGTTCTACGACCGGACCGAGTTGATTCTCCGCGCGACCGCGACTCTGAAGCGCGCGCTCATCGAAGAGCTGCTGCTGGTCACGCTCGCACACATAATCTTTCTGTTTCACTTCCGCTCGATTCTGATAGTGACGATCCCGCTGCCTTTGGCGGTGCTCGCTTCATTTCTGTTCATGCACAACCTCGGCATCAGCTCGAACCTCATGTCGCTTTCTGGAATCGCCATCGCTATCGGCGTTCTGGTTGATGCCGGTATCGTTGTCACTGAAAACGCGTTTCGCTTTATGGAAAAGCGAGGTGTCGATCCGCGGGACCGCCAAAAGGTAACCGAGACCGTTCTCGAATCGACTCGATTGGTCGGGCGGCCGATTTTCTTTTCGATGACGATCATCATTCTCGCCTTTGTTCCGGTGTTCGCATTGACCGGTAGAGAAGGCAAGCTTTTTCACCCGCTCGCATTCACAAAGACGTTTGCGATGATCGCGGCGACGCTCATCGCGGTCACGCTTGTGCCGGTGTTGTGCACGCTGCTCTTGCGCGGGCGCTTCCATTCTGAAGAAGAAAATCTGGTGATGCGCGTGTTACAGCGCGGTTATCGTCCCGTGCTGAGCTTTGCGCTTGCTCATCGAGCGCTGACGATTGCCTGCGCGTTAATCTTATTCTCTGTTGCCGTGTTGCTCGCTACTTCGGCGAGCTGGTTGCCGAAGGCGCGATCTGTTACCGCTAACGTTCCGATCGCAGGACCTCTGGTTCAATCAATTCACCCGATCGGCAGCGAGTTCATGCCCGAGCTCAACGAAGGCGACTTGATGTACATGCCGATCACCGATCCGGCCATCTCGATCGACGAGGCGCTGCGCGTGATGCAGATGCAGGATCGAACGCTCAAGTCATTCCCCGAGGTCGAATGGGTGACAGGTAAGGCAGGCCGGGCGGAAACTTCGACCGACCCCGCACCGGTGAACATGAACGAGACGATCGTTCATCTGAAACAACCGGACCAGTGGCGGCGTGGGATGACTCGCGAGAAGCTCATCGCAGAAATGAACGACAAGCTCACGATGCCCGGCGTGACCAACATCTGGACGCAGCCGATCATCAACCGGATCGAGATGCTGACGACCGGCATTCGCACAGAGATAGGCGTGAAGATCTATGGCAGCGATCTGGCCGAGATCGAACGGCGTTCGCGCGAAGTCGCTTCGGTGTTGCAGACGGTGCCGGGTGCGGCAAACGTTTCACCTGAACCACTCACCGGCCAGCCCTACATCGATATCAAAATCGACCGGCAAGCCGCCGCGCGCTACGGCATCGACGTAGCCGCGATCCAGGACGTCGTGGACACCGGCATCGGTGAAACGAATCTCACCGTGACGATCGAAGGCCGAAGGCGGTTCCCGGCGCGAGTGCGTTATGCGCAGCAGTTTCGAGCGAGCCCCGAAGCGCTCGGCGGGCTGCTGGTGAACGCGCCCGGTGGCGCGCAGATACCGATCGCCCAGGTCGCGAGCATACGAGAGGTCAACGGCGCATCGATGATCTCGAGCGAGAACGGATTGCTGCGCGGCACGGTGCTGCTGAACGTGAGGGGCCGCGACGTTGGAAGCTTCGTCGACGAAGCGAAGCTGGCGCTGCGCGATCGAGTGCAACTCCCGGCCGGCTACTACGTCGAGTGGAGCGGCCAGTATGAAGACCAACAACGCGCGCGGGCCCGCTTGCTTCTGGTAATGCCGATGGTGCTCGCCGTGATCTTTGTCTTGCTCTATTTGACTTATCACTCGTTCATCGAAGCCGCGCACGTGTTGCTCGCGGTGCCGTTCGCGCTGACCGGCGGGGTGTACCTGCTCTACGCGATGGGCTACAACTTTTCAGTCGCGGTGTGGGTGGGATTCATCGCGTTGTTTGGAACGGCGGTGCAGACCGGCATGGTCATGGTGATCTATTTGGAAGAGGCGGTAGAGCGTAAGAAGAAGGAAGTTGGCGAGGGGTTCACACGCGAGAACCTCAGGCAAGCGGTGATGGAAGGCGCGCTGTTGAGACTTCGGCCGAAAGTGATGACCGTGAGCACGGTGGTGGCGGGCCTGCTGCCGATCATGTGGAGCACCAGCGCGGGCGCCGAAGTGATGAAACCGCTGGCGACACCCGTGCTAGGCGGAATGGTGTCGTCGCTCGTTCACGTGTTGATCGTAACGCCGGTGATTTTCTACTGGCTGAGAGAAAGGGAAGCCGCCACGAAGACACTAAGCCACGAAGCCTCACCAACCTCTTAATGAGTCTTTGTGCCTTGGTGTCTTGGTGGCAAATCCGAGGACTTGATTATGAGAAGCAAGCGTTCATTAAGGGCAATTGGAACCGCGCTGTTGCTGATGCTTTCGGCGACAATAGGGTTTCCGCAATCTATGAGCGACGGACAAGAAGTCGGCCTGGTGCTCCTGGCAAAACGCCCAACGAGAATCGAGCCCGCCGAGCCGCGGTCGATGTACTCGCAATACATCGACCCGGTGAATGGGCTCACCGCCGATGCGCTTGTTCGTTACGCGCTCGCGCACAACGGTGAGCTTGTGGCTGCGAGGCTGATGATCGCCGAAGCGCGAGGGCGGCTTCGGCAGGCAGGTATCAAAGCAAACCCGATGATTGAAGCCAGCGGCACCCGAGCGGCCAACACTCCCGACAACAAGCTCATGGTCGGAGCGGAGCTTCCGCTGGAGCTTGGCGGCAGACGAAGCGCAAGAGTCGTCGTCGCAACGGCCGAGCTTCAAATGCGCGAGGCCGAAGTAGCCGACTTCGAGCGCAAGCTGTCGGCCGAGACCCGAATGAAGTACTCGGACGCCATAGCCACGGCTCGCAATCTGAAATTCACCGAAGATTTGCTCACGCTCACCCGCGACTCGCATCGTATCGTTAAAGCGAAGGTCGAGAGCGGCAAGTCCGCGCCGCTGGAGCAAAACCTGCTGCTGGTCGAGTTGAATCGAATTGACGCGATGCGCATCGGCTTTGAGAGCCGAGTTGAAGTAGCGATGCTCGAGCTCAAAAAAGTTCTCGGAATGCCACCGGGCGATCCGTTGCGATTGGCCGGCGAGTTCGACACAACGCGGCAACCTGTAACGCAGAGCGACGCGGTGCGAAACGCGCTCGCAAACCGGCCTGACCTGTTTGCTGCGCGAGCGGCCGAGAAGCTCGCCGCGGCTCAGATCGAACAAGCGCGCACCGAGGGCAAAGTCGATGCAAGCATCTTCGCCGGCTACGAACGAATGAGCAGCGGCTTCGATGTCTTTGGTTTCAACGGGGCCGGGGCGCGCGTTCCAGTGATGGGCGTCTTTCACAATCTCACGTTTGGAGTTCGGTTGAGCTTGCCGGTGCGAAACAGGAATGAGGGCAACATCGAAGCGGCGCTCGCATCCGCCGAAGCCGCGCGAAGCCGCCGCGAATTCGCCGAGCTTGTTGTGCGAAACGAAGTGGCCTCCGCGTACGCACGCCTCGAGCGCGCACAGACTGCGCTTGCGGTTTATCGCGACGGCGTTCGAGGCCAGGCCGAGCGCAACCTCGATGTGATCCGCCAGACTTACACGCTTGGCCAGAAGACGGCGCTTGACTACATCAGCGAGCAGAGACGCTTCATTGAAGTCGAGACCGGATACACCGAGGTGCTCAAGGAGTATTTCAACTCATTCGTCGAGATGGAGCGCGCCGCGGGAACGCCGGTGCCTTCCGCGTGAGGGTAATGATGATGGACAATCAGGACAGTGCGATGAATCCAGTTGAGAACTCAAACGAGACCCCGCCCGCCCAACGCCGGTTCGCAACTAGACGATGGGTTCTACTCGCAGTGGTGCTTTTGGCAGCGGTCGCGATCGTGGCAGCGTGGTTGCTCACGCGCGGATCGAGTCAGGGATCAATCGCGGGACGCCCCGTTCCGGCGCCGGCAGGTGAATCCGTTCCGGCGCCTTCGAGTGTAGCGTCAACCGGAACAACTTCACGGCCCGGTGAGACGGTGATCACGCTGTCACCCGACAAACTCGAGAACGCCCAGCTAAAAACCGAAGTTGTCGCCGAGCAAGCGGGTATGCCTTCCGAGGGCGCTGCTGGCATTCGAACAACCGGAACCGTTCAATCGAACGCATACAGGGAAGTGCCTGTCTTTCCTATCGCGGGCGGCATCATTAGACAGATCAGAGTTGAGCTTGGCAACAAGGTGGCCAAGGGGCAGGCGCTTGCGACGATTTTCAGCGGTGAGCTTGCGGATGCGGAGGGCGCCTTCTTGAAAATGGCAGCCGAGGTTGAGGAACACCACAAGCACCACAAACGCACTATTGATCTTGTTGAGATTGGCGCGGCTAGCCGGGAAGAACTCGAGCAAGCGACTGCTTTGAAGAAGACCGCCGAAGCGAACCTTGCTTCCGCGCGAGAGCGGTTGATACTGCTTGGTCTGAGGGAGAAACAGATCGAGGAGCTTCGCACTGCCCAGAAGTTCCCAAAGCCGCTTATCGCCGTCGAGTCTCCCGCTTCCGGGACTTTGGTCGGACGCGCGGTTAATACCGGCGAAGTTGTGATGATGGGCAAGGAAATGTTTCGCGTTGCGGATCTGACGTCTGTGTGGGTGATCGCACAAATCTATGAGAAGGACTTCCAAACGGTCAACATCGCGACACCCGCGGTCATAACAACCTCGGCTTATCCGGGGCGGACTTTCAGCGGGCGCGTTTCTTACATCGACCCGAGAGTCGATCCTCAAACACGCACGGCTCAGGTTCGCGTCGAACTCGCGAATCCGAGAGAGGTGCTACGGCTGGGGATGTTCGTCGACGTGAATTTCGGCGGCTCGGTTCAAACTGCAGCGGGCGTGCAACCAGTTCCGGCTGTGCCTCGTAGCGCGGTTCAGACGATTGGAGCAAAGCAGATCGTCTACATTGCGACCGATCGGCCGGGCTCGTTCGTGCAGCGCGAAGTGTCGACCGGACAAGAAGTCAACGGCAAGCTGCCGGTGTACAACGGCGTGAGCGCGGGCGAGCGAGTCGTGACCGAAGGAAGCTTTCTGCTTCGCGCTGAGAGCTTGAAGCTCAATCCTGCCCAGTCCACGGCGCCGGCGCCCGCTCCTTCAAGCGACTCTGCGACTGCTGGCGTCAACCAGGCGCAAGCGGCGTCTCGTGGACCGCAAGCCGGCGTCCAGGCCGTCACAGTGAAGGTGACCGATAAGGGCTTTCAGCCCGACAGGATCGAGTTGAAGCGAGGCGTTCCGGCGCGACTCACCTTCCTGCGGGAGATTGAGGAGACTTGCGCCACGTCGGTCGCGATCCCCGAGTTCAACATCAAACAGGACCTTCCGTTTAAGGAACTGGTGGTGGTCGAGTTCACACCTGCGAAGGCCGGCGTGTTCGAATTCACCTGCGGCATGAAGATGCTCAGCGGGAAGATCGTCGTGCGATGATCCTCTGTGGGAGGGTTCACGGACGTTGAGTGCCGAACTTCACGGGTTGGAGATGTGAGGTACAACCAATGAGAGCCGCAATGTTCGCTTTGATGTTCACAGTCACCGGAATCGCCATCAGCGCGGCGCAAAGTAAGCACGAGCCGGTGGTGTGGACTGATTCCACGCGCGACGTTTATATCAATGGCGAGATCGACAGGTCTGCACAGGTGCTCACTTCAGAAGCAACTCAGCGCATTGCGTTGATCTCACCCCGGCTTGATCGCGCAGTCGTGTTGGATACGTCGCGGCGCACCTTCTATACAAGTTCTCCCGATTCTTTTCGGTTCTACCCCGATCGAGTTGTCGCGCTTTCGGACGCTGACTTTGTCCTGAGCCCCGGCGGCAGCTACAAGCTTCACGGTGAATCGGATTATAGCTTTGAGCTTGGCGGGAGGTCCGTACACATAGCAACCCATCAACCCTTGATCGGTGACACGGACACACAACGGCTCTTAGATCTCGTCCCGGTTTGGCGATCCGCGATGGACAGCTCTCGACCGGATTCCGGCGTGGTAGCTCGGCTCAAGAACTGTCAGGCTGAGACCACCATCAATATAGCGCTGGGCACCTGGTGTCCGGATAGCAAGAAGCACGTGCCTCGATTGTTGAAGGCGCTTGAACTCGCCGCAAACAATCACCTCCACATCAAGCTCATCGGGATAGGGAGGAAGCTGCACGAACCCCGTGAAATCGTTAAGCACTTCAAGCTCGCTCACGTCCCAACCGTCATCGTCGAACGCGCCGGCCTCGAGATAGGCCGTATCGTCGAGCACCCAACCACGACGAGCATGGAAGAAGATCTCGCCGCGATCATCATCGGCTATTCGAAACATTCCGAACACGAATAGGCACCCAGTCCAACCCGCGTTTTTCGTTGACTCAACTCCGTAGCAGGGTTATTATAGGCCCGATGCTACTTTGACTTGGGTTATATTAGTGATATGGCTCTTGATCCGATAGATTATAAGCTGCTCGATCTACTCCAGCAGAATGCCCGCATGACTCAGCTCGAGATGGCCGCCGCGGTCGGGCTCTCACAGCCAGCCGTCGCCGAGCGAATGCGCAAGCTCGAACAGGAACAAATCATCACCGGATACTCGGCCCGCGTCGACGGTCATAAGCTCGGCAAAGACATCACTGCATTCATCGGAGTCCGCATCGAGCATCCGAAATACAACACCGGGTTTGGCAAACGTATCCTTGAAATCCCCGATGTGCTCGAGTGTCATCGCATCACCGGACCCGACTCATACCTGCTGAAGGTTGTCACTGAAAACACTGAGAGCCTTGATCGTTTGATTTCGGATCTGCTGCGTCACATCCCCGGCGTGACTCGGACTCTCACCACTGTGGTAACAACTTCGATCAAGGAAGGCTCGCGGATCAAAGCAGCCGCGTCGGAAGAAATCGTAGCCGGTCGCTTGCGCACTCGAGAAAAGAAGACAGCCGGCAAATCCCCGCTCACGAAAAAACGGAGGACGTAGATGGCCGCACAAGAAACCGCAGTCAAGGCAGGCACGACCGCTCCACTTGTGACCCTGCAAGAGCGCGACTTTCGATTCGCACGCCGCATGTCACGAATGCCGGTGTCCGCGATTCGCGAGCTGCTCAAAGTCACCGAGCATCCTGAGATCATCTCGTTTGCCGGCGGACTCCCGGCGCCCGAGCTCTTTCCTGTTGACGCAATCGCGCAAGCTCACGCACGCGTGTTCGAGGAGGAAGCGGCAACCGCGGTGCAATACAGCACCACCGAAGGCTGCCGGTCTTTGCGAGAGTGGATCGCCGCGCGAATGCAAACGCAAGGCGTCGCAGCTACGGCGGATGGCGTGATGATAACGACGGGCTCGCAGCAGGGCATCGATCTCGTCAGCAAGATTTTCCTGGAACCCGGCGACACGGTCGTCGTCGAGAACCCGTGTTACCTTGCGGCAATTCAAACCTTCAGCGGTTACGAGGCGAGTTTCATTCCCATTGACAGCGACGACAAGGGCATGCGTGTTGACGAGCTTGAAGAAGTGTTGAGGCACTCGCGGCCGAAGCTCATCTATGTTGTATCCGACTTTTCAAATCCCAAGGGCACGACGCTGTCATACGAGCGCAGGCTGAAACTAATTGCGTTATCGTCGCGTTATCGCGTTCCAATTCTCGAAGACAATCCCTACAGCGAATTGCGCTACGAAGGACACAAACCGCCGTCACTCGCGGCGCTCGACACCGAGGGTCTGGTGATTCAGCTTGGCTCATTCTCGAAGACGCTCAGTCCAGGCATGCGGCTCGGGTGGCTCATCGCATCAGAAGAGGTGTCTCAGAACGCGGTGATCGCAAAGCAGGCCGCCGATCTACACACCAGCACGGTCCAGCAGCGCGCCGCCGCGCGGATGCTTCAGACGTTTGATTATGACGGACACATTCAGCGCCTCTGCAAAGTCTACGGTGAACGGTGCCGGGCTATGCGCTCGGCAATCGAGCAGTACTTCCCGCAAGACGTGAAGGCTACGAGACCCGAAGGCGGCTTGTTCATCTGGGTCGAATTGCCGGAGCGCATCAGCGCCGACGAGTTGTTCATCGACGCAGTCGCCGAGCATGTAGCATTTGTTCCAGGGACATCGTTCTTCGCATGTGAACCGAGGCAGAACTTCATGAGACTCAACTTCTCAAATCAAACGCCCGAAATGATCGAGGAAGGCATCAAGCGAATCGGCAGTGTGCTCAAAAGGAGATTGGCATGACCAGCAAGCACTTCATCATTGCTGACGTTTTCACAGAGAAGCAATTCGGTGGAAATCAACTGGCGGTGTTCACGGACGGGTCGGGACTCGATACCGAAACGATGCAGAACATTGCCCGCGAGATGAATTATTCCGAGACCACTTTCCTGCTGCCACCGGAGCGTGGCGGCGACTTCCGCATTCGCATATTCACACCCGGGCAAGAGCTTCCCTTCGCGGGGCATCCGATTGTCGGCACCGGCTACGTCATCGTCGCCGAGAAATTGAAACAGCCGAGCGAGCCGCTGACTTCAGTGAAGCTCGAGGCGGGCGTCGGGCCCATCGCAGTCGAAGTACGAGTCGAAGGCGGACGCGCTGGCCGCTCGACGATGACCCAGCCGCTTCCGGAAGTTCGCGGCGTCTATTCCAACATCGAGGCTCTCGCGAAGGCCCTGTCGCTTGATCGTTCCCTGATCGACCAGAAACTTCCAGTCGAAACTGTTTACAATGGCATCGCGGTGATGATTGTGCCGCTGACGACGCGCGCGGCGATTGAGAGCATCCAGCTTGACGGCGGAGCTCTTGCACGCATCAGCAATGAAGTAGGCGCGCAAACTGTTCTCACGTTCACTCGTGAGACTGTTAGTTCCGAGAGCACCGTCCATTGCCGCGTGTTCGCGCCGGCAGCGGGCGTGGCCGAGGATGCCGCAACCGGTTCAGCCAACGGACCGCTCGGAGCTTATCTGGTTCGACATAAGCTGGTGCCTGTGCAACCGACGACGAAGATCGTCAGCGAGCAGGGATTCGAGATGAAGCGGCCAAGCATTCTGCATATCGACGTTGACGTGGATCAAGGCGGAAGTGTCAGCGGCGTGCGTGTTGGCGGCGGAGTGGTAATCTCTGGGCGCGGCGAGATCTTCGTCAGGTAGGTTTACACGAAGCGGGCGTTCAGAGTACCGACTTTAGTCGGGCAGTGCTTCGGTCACCGAAACAATTCCTGGTTTACCCGACGGCACTACCCGACTAAAGTCGGTACTCTGAACGCCTGCTTCCATGGTTTCTTCGCAGGAGGAACGACAATGAACGACAACTTGATTCGCTTGAAGACGGGCCTTGCAGAGATGCTCAAGGGCGGCGTGATCATGGATGTGACCAATGCCGAGCAAGCGGTGATCGCGCAGGAAGCCGGCGCCGTCGCGGTGATGGCGCTCGAGCGAGTCCCCGCCGACATTCGCGCGGAAGGCGGCGTGGCTCGAATGGCTTCTCCCAAGAAGGTTCGAGAAATCATGGCCTCGGTCACGATCCCGGTGATGGCCAAGGTTCGCATTGGTCACTTTGCGGAAGCGCAGATACTCGAAGCGCTCGGCGTTGATTTCATCGACGAGAGTGAAGTGCTGACGCCGGCCGATGAAGAACATCACGTCGATAAGCATCAGTTCAAAGTGCCTTTTGTCTGCGGCGCTCGCGATCTCGGCGAAGCGCTGCGGCGCATTGGCGAAGGCGGGGCGATGATTCGCACAAAAGGCGAAGCCGGATCCGGAAACATCGTCGAAGCGGTTCGGCATCTTCGTCGAATCACTCACGAGATCAAGCGGCTGACGATTCTCGGACCTGAAGAATTAATGGCCGAAGCGAAACAACTCGGCGCGCCTTACGAATTGGTTCGAATGGTCGCTCGCGAGGGCCGCTTGCCGGTGCCCAACTTTGCCGCCGGCGGTATCGCGACACCGGCCGACGCTTCGCTGTGCATGCAGTTGGGCGCGGAATCGGTGTTCGTCGGGTCAGGTATCTTCAAGTCATCCGATCCGGCTTCGCGAGCGCGAGCAATCGTGAAGGCAACCACGCACTTTGCCGAGCCGAAGATCGTGCTCGAAGCAAGCGAAGAACTCGGCGACGCGATGCGTGGGCTCGATGTGTCTAAGCTTGCGGAAGGCGATTTACTCCAGACACGAGGCTGGTGATTATGGAAGTGGTTATACGAGCGGCGAACGACTCCGACGCCGAAGTTGCTTTCAAACTAATTGCCGAACTCGGATACGCCGATCTCTCTTTTGCACCATTCAGTCAAACCTTTCGGTCCGTGCTTGAGAATCCGGCGATGATGACTTTCATTGCTGAGGTGAACGGTGCCGTAGTCGGGCTCGCGACGGTTTCGTTCAGACCTCAATTGAGACTCACGGCGGATCTCTTCAGTATCGACGAATTCGTGATTGCCGATCGCGTTCGCGGACAAGGTGTGGGCCGCCGCTTTCTCGAGCATCTCAAGGGCGTAGCGAAACAGGCGGGTGCGTTCAGGCTTGAACTCGAAACGAATCGAGCGCGCGCGAGCTACCGGCGCGGTTTCTACGTCAAGAACGGATTCATTGAAGCCAATTCGGCGGTGATGCGAATCGACTATGATTCCGCCGAAGACAAGAGTTGAGTGATGACTATCGGGGTGCTTGCGATTCAAGGTGACTTCGCTGCGCATGTTCGCGCGATAGGGGACATCGGCGCTGATGCGATCGAAGTCCGGGGCGCCGCGGAACTTGACAAGATCGACGCGCTCATCGTTCCCGGCGGCGAGAGCACAACGATGATGAAGTTCATCGATGAAGAGAATCTCGCTCAGCCGATAATCGACTTTGCGAGTGCCGGTCATCCCATCTTCGGCACGTGCGCGGGAGCTATCGTGCTGGCGCGAGACGTGTATAATCCGCCGCAGGCTTCGCTCGGGCTGATCGACATTGGAGTCAAGCGCAACGGGTACGGGCGGCAGGTGGATAGCTTTATTGACGAAGCCGATACGACGCTCGACGGAGGCCCGCTTGAAGCAGTGTTCATTCGCGCGCCGAGAATTACTCGCACCGGCTCAGAGGTCGAAACGCTCGCGCGTTGTAATGATGAGCCGGTGCTTGCGCGGCAAGATAATATTTTGGTGGCTACGTTTCATCCTGAGCTTACCGATGACCACCGCGCGCATCAGTTGTTGTTGGAGATGATTCGAATGCGTTTGTAGTCCGGGCATTCAGGCGGAAGTTCGTATCCGTGAGGAAAGACACATACAAACTTCCGCCTGAAGGCCGGACTACAAACGACGAGCATTCGATAGAGGCGTGGCTGCTTATGCTGAACCCAAAATGAATTTTTTCGCGACGGAGAACTCGATGAATCTATACAAGTGGAACGAAATGCCCGAAGAGCACGTCCACGACCTCCTCAGCCGGCGATTTATTTCCGGCGAACAGATGACGATGGCACGCATATTTCTGAAGAAGGGATGCCTCGTTCCGTCACACAATCACGATAGCGAGCAGTTGACGACCGTATTCACGGGCGCGCTGAAATTTGTAATTGACGGCGAGGAGATCGTAGTGCGCGGCGGCGAGACTCTATTGATCCCCGCGTTTGTGTATCACAGCGCTGAAGCGATCGAAGATTGCGACGAGATGGACGTGTTCTCTCCAATTCGGAAGGATTGGATCGAAGGAACCGACGATTATCTGCGTAAGTGATCGCGAATGCGGAGTCTGGTTGAGATCGCGGATTGATAAGACCGATTCGCTTCAATTAACGATGGCGGCGCGACGAATGACCTCGCGATGAACGCCCGCGCGATGAACGCTCGCGTGGAGATCCGCCTCGATGATGTTTTCTAGAAACCTGCTCCGTTCGATAACGGCCCACGCTTCGGCCGCGCCCGGCTCGAACCGCCTTCGGAATCTTGACCGTCTGGCCCTTGCGCAATTCGCCTCGAGCCGACATCCGATTCACTTTGGCGAGTTCCTTGACTGACACGCCCGAACGGCGAGCCAGCGTCGCCAGAGTGTCGCCTCGTCTCACCTGATACGAAGCAAACTGAACTCGATAGCCGCCGCGAGATCGCTCGGCAACTTCGCCGACAGGAACCGTGATCTTTCGAACACGCTGTTCTTCGGGCAGATCAGCATAAGCGACTTCGAATTGTTTCTTCGTTCCCTTCGGCAGCCTTAACGTGTAGCGCTCGCCCGCGGGCGAAGTGCCCCGGCGCAACTCAGCGTTGAGGTCCTGGATGTTTTCGTAAGGCGAGCCAATAAGGTCCGCGACGACTTTGAGATCGGTCTGTGACGGAACTTCAAAGGTTTCGTAGGCGAGCGCCCCATCCGGCTTCACATCGAAGCCATAACGTTTCTGATTCTTGCTGATGACGATGATCGAGAGGATGCACGGCACGTAGTTGCGGGTCTCTTGCGGCAGTAAGCCTCGTTTGTATAGCTCCCAAAAATCGGCGTACCCGCATTTTGCGATCGCGCTGTCGACACGGTTCTCACCGGAGTTATAAGCCGCCATCGCAAGCAGCCAGTCACCCGCGAAATGATCGTGAAGCCACCGCAGATACTTCGCCGCAGCCCGCGTCGATTTCTCCGGATGCGATCGTTCGTCGATCCACGCAGTCTGCGCCAACCCGTAGCGAGTGCCGGTCGACGGAATGAATTGCCAGATGCCCTTTGCCGCCGCTCGCGAAAGCGCATTCGGTTTCCATACCGATTCGGCTTGGGCCAACCAAATCAGATCGGTGGGCACCTTCTCTTCCTTGAATATTTTCTCGACCGCCTCGCGATACCTGCCCGAGCGCTGAAGCCCGACTTCCATCGTCGAATGCCCACGCCCTGTGACGAAGAAGTTGATGAATTGAAATACCGGAGGCGCGACCGAGAACTCGAAATCGTACTTGCCGTAAATCTTCACGCCGTCCGCGGTCACCATCGCCAACTCGTCTTCTTTGAGATCAGAGACTTCGTCGAGTACCGAAGGCTCGGCGACCTCGGGCCGCTGCACAACGTCGTGCGCGTCATTGGGCGCCGCTTCGAATTTATGAATGCGATCGACAAGCTTTTGATAATAGTCAGTGAGTTTGGGGTCTGATTTGGAATCGGCGGTTGCTTGCAAAACTGTGTCGAGCGATTGGTCGAACATCTTGCGCGCGATGTCGAGAAGGCCCTTCGAGAAAGCTTCCTCGCCTCGGCGATAGCATTCTTCGGCGCGATCGATTGTTGATTGTGTTGTTGGTTGCTGAGTTTGGCCGAGGACTCGAACCGGTCCTGCGAGGCCTGTGAGTAGTGTTGAAAGCAATAGAACGATTAACGCACGGCTCGACTCTCTTGCTAGCCTCATCAGTGGATCTTACCTTCCGTTCTCTAAAATCAGGATGATGTTTGCGGCTCCAGTGACTTCCAAGTCCTTCAGTCACCAAGGGCCGGGGGCCGCCCGCTCACCCGCTTATGATCTGCAACCTCTGCCGAATGCGCTTTTTATATCAACTAAGCCTCGCCTAGTCAACGCAAAGGCTCGGCCGCAACAAATTTGAAACATTTAGTTTGCGCACTGTTCCGAGTTCGAGACGGGCTTACGGCGGTTGAGATCGCGCGAAGGTTCGGTGTTCACAAATCGCAAACAACCCGCATCCTTCATCGCGTCGAAGAAAAAATGAGAGCGGCTGTGTTCACGAGCCTGGGTACGGGCGTGGTCAAGGGCTGGGCCTGGTTGGGGCGACTCTCGGCTTTCGAGAACAGCTTCCGGAAATTCGCGGGAGCTTCGTAGGCGCCATTCCAATCACAACAGCGCGGCCTTCAGCACCTGACGAACCGATTCAACAAACACAAACGTGATTTCCTTTTGAAGTTCCTTGGGCACCTCTTCGAGGTCTCGACGATTCTGTTGGGGTAACACGATCGTGTTCACGCGAGCGCGCCGCGCCGCAAGGACTTTTTCCTTGACCCCTCCAACCGGGAGCACGTTTCCTCTAAGAGTAATCTCGCCGGTCATCGCGACTGATCGCCTCACAGCTCTGCCGGATAACGCGGAGACCATCGCGGCCGCAAGCGTGACTCCGGCTGAAGGACCGTCCTTTGGTATCGCGCCTTCGGGCACGTGGATGTGGATGTCGAACTTTTCGAATTTGCTTTGATCGATGTTCAGCTCTTCAGCGCGCGACTTCGCCCACGACAACGCCGCTTGCGCGGATTCCTTCATCACATCACCCAACTGACCGGTCAGCACCAGCGTGCCCTTCCCCGCGGTCAGCAGAACTTCTATGAACAGGACGTCTCCGCCCGCCGGTGTCCACGCGAGTCCGGTTGCAACCCCGACCTGGTCTTTCTTGAGCACCTCGTCCGGATAAACGTGAGGGATACCGAGAAACTCGTGAAGCCGATTTGCGGTTACGCGAACGAGCGCATCGTTCCCTTCCGCTACGCGGCGAGCGACCTTTCGGCATATGCTTGCGATCTCGCGCTCGAATTGACGCAGCCCGGCTTCGTGGGTGTATTGAAGGATGATTGACTTGAGCGCGGAGCGGCCGATGGCGACGTGTTTGGCGGTTATTCCGTGCCCTTCCATCTGCTTCGGTATGATGTGGCGGCGAGCAATCTCGGCCTTCTCTTCTTCGGTGTAACCGGCCAGCCGGATGACTTCCATTCGATCTCGCAACGCGGGATGAACCGTGTCGAGCATGTTCGCGGTTGTCATGAACATGGCATTCGATAGATCGAATGGGACGCCAAGATAATTGTCGCGAAACGAAAAATTCTGCTCGGGGTCAAGCACCTCTAGCAACGCTGACGACGGATCGCCCCGGAAATCAGCGCCCACCTTGTCGATCTCGTCGAGCATGATAAGAGGATTGTTGGTTCCCGCCTGCTGGATCGATTGAATGATGCGCCCGGGCATTGCTCCGATGTACGTGCGCCGATGACCGCGAATCTCGGCTTCGTCGTGCAAGCCACCGAGGCTGAGGCGCTGGAACTTTCGATTCAAGGCACGCGCGATCGAGCGGCCGAGGCTGGTCTTTCCAACGCCCGGAGGCCCGACAAGACACAGAATCTGACCCTTGACCTTATCTTTTAGTTTGCGAACGGCGAGCGTTTCGATGATTCGCTCTTTGACTTTTTCGAGACCGTAGTGATCTTCATCCAGGATCGTTTGCGCGCGTTTGAGATCGAGGTTTTCTTCAGACGAAGTAGACCAGGGAAGCGCGACCATCACATCCAGATAGTTGCGCAGCGTCGCGGCTTCGGCGGCATCGGGATGCATGCGTTCGAGCTTCTTGATCTGGCGGTCGACTTCCTCGTCGACCGCTTCGGGCATCCTGGCCTGAAGCATCTTCTCGCGATACTGCGCGATCTCCTCACCCAGCTCGTTGCCTTCTCCGAGTTCGGTTTGAATCGCCTTGAGCTGTTGGCGAAGATAAAACTCGCGCTGGCTGCGATCGATCTCGCCTTTGGCTTGAGTGTTGATCTCCTGCTGAACCATCAGCACGTTGATCTCGCGCGCGAGGAGTTCGTTCACGCGATGGAGGCGTTCGGCTGGATTGAGCTTCTCGAGCACGCTCTGCGCGTCGATGACTTTGAGTTCGAGATTCGACGCCGCGACATCTGCCAATCGCCCGGGGTCTTCGAGATTAGCGACGATGGCCATCACTTCGCCCGAGATGTTCTTGCCGAGAGTAATCGCGCGTTCGAGTGAGGCTCTTACGTTGCGGATCAGCGCTTCCATCTCGAGCTCGTCGGAGTCGGGCTCGATGTCGGAGAGCGGAATAATGTGCGCGAGCAAGTGCGGAAGATTCTCGTCGAATCGCGTGACGCTTGCGCGCGCGAGGCCTTGCACGAGGATGCGAATGCGCCCGTCGGGCATCTTGAGCATTCGCATGATCGACGCGGCGGTGCCGTAGTTGTAGAGATCGTGGCCGACGGGTTCTTCTTTTTCGAGATCGCGCTGGGCGACTAGCATGATCATGCGATTCTCGGCGAGGGCTTGTTCGACGGCGCGGATCGAGCGCTCACGTTGAACGAATAGCGGCACGATCATGTAAGGAAAGATGACGATGTCGCGAAGCGGCAGGACGGGAAGCGAATCAGGCAGCTTGACCTGTTCTCCGCTCTGCTCGATTTGAAGTTCTTCTGGTTCGATGAGTGATGACATAGTTGGCTTACAATTCAGTAATGATATCTACAGGCAAGAATCCTGATCTTAGCTTCCGAAACTTGATAGACGAGCCGATGTTCGCCATCGATTCGGCGAGACCAACAACCGGCGAAGTCACGCTTGAGTGGCTCTGGTTTTCCGAGCCCATGAAAAGGGTCTCGTTGAACGTCCCTCATCAATCTGATTATGCGCAATGCTTTGTCGCGATCCCTCTCAACCCACCACGCTAAGTCCTCAAAACGCAGCGGCATCAAATTCCAAGCTTCTCGCGGGCTTCGTCAAAGCTGATTCCCTCGTCACGATTCTTCGCTTCCAAAAGCCGCCGCTTCATGTTTTCGCTCTTGAGCAGGTAGGCCGTTTCCCTTTCGGATTCGATCTCACGCCAAAGTTCAATTGGGACTATGGCAGCAACAGTGTTGCCACTTTCGTCTGAGACGTACTGAATTTCCGCCAAGCTCATTGATTGAACTCCTAAGTTAAAGAGAGATTGCGATTCCGATCAACAACCTATCAAAGTTGCATACTCGGCGCAACGAACCTGATTCAACGTTATTTCCGACAATAATTCTTTTCGTAGTCGTAGAGTGGCGCTAGTTCGACTGCTTCAAGCACCGCCGCAACAGGAATGCGATAGTTGCGCGCGATCTGCTTTGGACTGTCTCCGCGCTTCAGGAAGCCAATGATATGCAGCGCATCGAGCCGGTGATATTTAATGGTGGGACGCCCACCGCAAACACCAGGGGCAGCTACGATGTACTTGCCCAGAGGATAATACTCGTACGGCTCACCGTTGAGAGTCTCTCGGACTAGCCTCAGCCTTATCGTTGCTTTCGTCGCCATCGCCGCCATCGTTTCAGTTATGCCGGGCAAATTCTAGCACAAGCGCCGGTGAACGATCGCAGCGATCCTAAGATCTTGATGATGCTGTATCCTCAAGCTTGTGATATATTCGGTTTACGCAGACCAGAACGACGGAGAAGAACTTTGACGAGACAAATGCCAACAAACTCGAAGAAAGCGACCGCTTCGTCGCGCCGACAACTCGCTTCGCTCCCGACTAACTCAGACGGCGCAAAGTCAGGCAAGCAAGAGAAGCGGCCGAAGCAGGCAGCCCCGCAACTGTCAGAGAAAGCAAAACGGCTTGCCTTGAAGGCTTTTCGAATGACCTATGAGGCTCATCACGGTAAAAGCTCGTAATGTCGACCTGCACCTTCGATAGGTCAGTCATCATTGCCCACCGGGTTCGTGAACTCCCAAAGGATTTCGTTCTGTCATCCGTAGTCATTGGAGAACTGACGGCAGGCGCGCCCGATGATTCCACGCGAAAAGTCTACGAAGCGATGCGCTCGGAATTCCATAAAGACAACGCCCTGATTACTCCTACTGCTGACGATTGGCTGACTGCGAGCAGGATACTCTTTTGGCTCTCACGCGGCCGAAAGAAGAAAGCAGGAGGGAAAGCCCCGCACTTGTTGCCTGGCGTTAGCCAGCGGATGTTTCTTGATGCGCTGATTGCGGTGAGCGCGCGGCGAGTTGGCGCGATCGTAGTGACGGAGAATTGGGACGACTTCAAGGCAATCCAGTACTACTGCGATGTTAAGTTGAAACGCGGCTCTGCGTTCCTTAAGCAGTGAACCTCAAATCCCGCCAGCTTCCATGATTTGGAGCTAGCTGCTTAAATCGACCGGCTCCAAGGTCCGATTGGGTGGATTGTCCTTCATCCAGCGCGTGAGGTGCTTTTGGCAGCGTGGCATCGCCTGCTTGATTTCATCTTCGCTGTATTCACGCCTCTTAAGTCTGCCCCATTGGTGCTTCTCATGTGCAAAAGTAAAACCAAACCAGCATCCCGGTTCCTTGCATTTCATTCGGAAACTCCTTTCATATCCACGAAGGAACCACAATCTTGAACGTCAAGCATTCATACGCCAAGACATACTCGCGTGAAATAGCGCATCACTTCACTCTCCCAGTGCGCACCAAACTCCGAAGCTCGCTCATGAATTCCGACACATCCTTGAAATCCAAATACACCGACGCGAAACGCACGTATGCCACTTTGTCCAGTTCTTTGAGTCGTCGCATGATCTGCTCGCCGATTTTTTCTGTTGATCGTTCTCGCTCGCGCGATTCCTGGACGTATTTCTCGACTTGATTCACCAATGCTTCGATTTTGGCCATCGGAATCGGACGTTTCTCGCAAGCTTTCATGATTCCCGCAAGCACTTTCTCGCGCGAGAACGGCGCGCGAGTGCCGTCCTTCTTGACCACCATGTACGGGATCTCGTCGATTCGTTCGTAGCTCGTAAAGCGCCGTTCGCATTTCAAGCACTCACGCCGGCGGCGGATCACATCGCCTTCGCGGCTTTCGCGCGAATCGACGACCCGGTCTTCAAGATTCCCACAGAACGGACAGTTCATAAGTTCTCTCTCTTGGCTCTGATTTGTTCAGCCTTGCGCGGCCACCGCTTCTTTGTTTTCCTGTCTGGGCGGCGGCGTCAACTTGTCGACACGATCATCGCCCGGCCACGGCTCGCGAGTGTTTCTCAAACGCGCGAGCGACAAGCCGTCCTTCGCCAGGTAATAAAGTCCAAACACGGTGGCTGGCGTGAATATCACAATGTGCAAAATGATTGCGATTGAGGCGGCCTTATTCTGATCAACGCCCAGGAACGCGAGCGCCGCCGCGGTCGCCGTATGAAACGGTCCAGTCGCGCCGCCCGGCGTCGGGACTACGGAGCCGAGCATTGAAAGTCCCATCACAAACACCGCGCCGGTGAACGGCACATCCGCATATGGAATCCCGAAGGCGCGAACCACCAAAAGGTGGGCAACGGCGACCATCATCCAAAGCAGAACGGTGAATGAAACGGTGATCGTAAGGCTTCGAGCATCGTGCAACACCGCGAGCCCTTCGGAAATGTGCCGGAGCAGACTCATGACGGCCGAGGAAACCCTGCCGGATCGGCTGAACCTGGCTTCCAGATATGTCAGAGCGCTTTCGCGTCGTCGCCGGAATACGGACAATCCGTAAATCCCGGCCGACGCGGCAAGCAACAAAACGCCGCCGATAATTTTAATCAACGTGAACATCTTCATCGCATCCGCGTCTCGCGCGATGTATTCGAAGAAGATCAGGTTCACCGCGAAGAAGACCACAACCATTACCATGTCAAAGACACGTTCGATCATTACGGTGGCATAGCTCGCGGAGGGATGCACCCGCTCTCGAACGGAGAGCGCCGCGGGTCTGACGATCATTTCCGCTGCGCGGCCCGCAAGAAACAGCGCGGTGAATCCGATCATCGTGGCCTGGAACAGCGCCCCCAGCGTGGGGCGAGCCAAAGGAGCAAGCAGCGCGCGCCATCTGAGCACCCGCACGAAGTAAGTTCCAACGAGCAGAGCAAGAGCGAGACCCAATTGCGCCCAGTTTGCTTTGCGCACCTCAGCCCACACATCAAGCCAGTTGAGTTTGTGAACAAACCAATAGACAAACAGCGCGCCCAACAAAAGGCTGAGGATTGTTTTTACTCTGCCGCTCAGTGTGAAGGTCCTCGTGCTATACTCTCGTGCGAAATCCTGGGCGGATTCTTAGCCCACGATCTCTTTCCATCTGAAGCGCAGCCGCTACGGACTGTGGCGAGCGGAGATTCTAGCACAAAATCTGGAGGCTCCGCACAGCAATCACCGTTCGAGGCGGAGCGGCTGGATTCAGGTTGAAACATTTCAAGTCACCCTCTCGTTTAGCGAGTTTGGAAGACTTCACCATCATTGCAGGGAAGCTAAACGAGTAGCTTGCGAGAAGGCGACAATTGGGAGCACAACTCGCGTTGACATCGACCGATGCTGAATTGGTTCAGCGTTGCGTGGAAGGCGACCAGCAGGCCTGGGCGGAGATCGTTCGCCAGTACTCGAGGCGAATCTATAACCTGGCTTATCGGTTCACCTCGAGTCACAGCGCAGCGGAAGACCTGACGCAGGAAGTATTCATCAGGGTCTACCGCTCGCTCTGTCAATATGATCCCGCGCTTGGCGATTTATCGAACTGGCTGATGCGCCTGGCGCGGAATCTGGTTATCGATGACTATCGCAAGAGGCAGCGAACTCCGACCGACTCGGGCGATGACCTGGCGGCTCACGAGTATCATCTGCCTTCGGCAAGCGATAGTCCGCAGCGATCGCTCGAGCGCCACGAACGACGGCTTCAAGTACTGGCTGCGATCAACAAGCTCTCCCCTGATTTGAAGGAGTGCGTCATCCTTCGAGACATCGAGGAGTTGACGTACCAGGAGATTGTGGATCTTCTGAAGATACCGGAAGGCACTGTTAAGAGCCGCATAAACCGGGGCCGGATAGAATTGGCCAAGGTGTTGCGCAGAATGAAAGTGAACCCTGACTAGGACGGCCAGCGATCAGTAGCCCGAAGTCAGAGGCCCGACGATCAGCGCTCAATGGCTGTCGCATTGCGCACGAGGATAACAAAGAAGGCGCTGCCAGCTCACAGGAGCCGGGCTGGGTGTGTGTACACAGGAGGCGCGGAGCCCAGGCTCCGCTGGTTGAACAGAATGGATTGCAACAAATTCGAAGAAGAGATCAGCGATTATTTTGATGGCTTACTGCAGGCCAAAGAGACGACGCTGTTTCGCGCACACGCGCTTCAGTGCCGGGACTGCCGCGGTTTGATGGATGAGGTAAAGGCGAACATCAGCGTCTGCAAAGAGCAAGACGAGTTCGAGCCCTCGGCTCTACTCCATTTCAGCCTTGCCGGTATACCGACCGAGCATCCTTTGCTGCGATGCGCCGAGTTCGAGGAGTTGATAACCGAATTCCTCGACGGATTCGTCCCCGCCCAGACCTATCACTCCTTCGAAGAACATTCCGAGAATTGTGAACCATGCTCGACACTGCTGACAGGCGTCGTATATGCGGTCGCTGCTTGCCATTCGGTTCATACATTTGAAGAGGTCGAAGTTCCCGCGACGCTGGTTGCCAGTGCCATCGCGATGATACCGTCGCGCACTAAGCCCTTCGCACGAAGGTTTGCCGATGCGGTGAGAGCGGGTGTTGAGCGATTGATTCCGCGTGCTCCTCAAACCGCGAGATGGACTTTTGGAACCGCGGCTTCGCTTGCGCTGGCGACATTCGCGTTTTTGCTGTTCGGGTTCTCGGATGATGGAACTTTTGGCGGCGTCTACAGACAGGCTCACGTCAAGGCTTCGGAGATTTACTCTGAAGGCACCGACTTATACTCCGAGACCGACAAGGTCGTCGCTCGCGTAGAGCGCGTTGGCCGAGGGATTGGCGAAATCTGGGATACCCTGGGAGGCGAGACCAAACAAGACACCGGCATTCGAGAGCAGCGGCAGACAAATCCCAATTCAAACCGACCCATCGAAAAGAACTAAACAGCGCTTTGCAATTCGATGAACCGATCGTCGTCCGGAAACGTTTGAGGCCATAAGAGACGAATAAAGTAGCAAAGAGTGAGAGAGTCTTAACATATGTATTGTTCATATCACACATCGAGCGTCGCCCGGGTCCAGTGTTCGAGCTGCAGGCGGCCGCTTTGCCGAGCTTGCGATCATAGAATCAAAGGATACGCGTATTGCCAGGATTGCATCGTGATGGGAGTCGAATCGCTCTCGCAAAACTATCACAATCCGCGGCCGCGAGGCCGGGCGCGCCTCGCTGCGTTATTCGCGCTCTTTCCGGGTATGGGCGCAGTCTTTAATCGGCAGAACATCAAGGGCGTCGTTCACTTCGTGACGATCGTCGGTCTGTTTCAGCTCACAAAGATTCGTTTTGCTGCCGGGCTGTTCGCGCTTGCGGGACTTGCCTGTTATTTCTATTCGATTGTTGACGCCTACCGCACCGCAAACCTCATTGCGATGGGAGAGAGCCCCGCGGCGAATGAAGAACGATTCAAACGCTCTCTCATAAAGCGCGCGCCGTTGATTGGACTCCTTTTGTTGAGCGCCGGCGTGCTCCTGATCTTTCAGCTCATGCGGCCGTTCCCTCTCGTAACCCTTGTTCGCTTCTTTCCGGTCGCGTTGATTTTTCTCGGCGGCTACCTTCTGACCCGGTACTTCAAACGATCGCGCGACGAGGGCACCGGTGAACAGCTTCAACCATACTCGCTGGTTCCCGGCCGCTTCGGCGAGAGTTCGTCCGAGACAGGCAGGTTTTCAAATAGAGCCGGCCGAAGGTAGGTCCAAATTGGCCGCGGGTCGCAACAACAAACGAGGAACACTGCTGCTCGGCCTGCTGCTTGTAGGCGTCGGATTGTTGCTCGTCTTCGCCCCGGCCCGATCGGGCTTTGCCGGCTGGTTAATGCAATTGTGGCCAGTGTTTTTGATTTGCGCCGGCGTGGTTCGAGTGATGGGCTACGCCGTCGAGCGCAAACCCCGCTCGCCAGTCGGTGGAATGCTGTTGATTCTGGTGGGCGTTCTGTTCCTTGTCGCTCGCTTTCAACCAGGCTTAAACGCGCTTCAGGTCTACGGCCGGTATTGGGTGTTACTCCTGATCATATTCGCCGGAGTGGAACTGGTACGGCATTACTCGCATCGGCACACTGAAGGACCGCCGCCGCGCGTGTTCACGCCGATGCGAATCGTCGTCGTTTTGCTGATCGTTGTCTCAGGCGTTTTCGCCAACAGAGCAGCGAATCGGCCTTCCGCTCTGTCGGCACTCCGGCTGCCTGCATTCCTCAGCGGACTTCGCGATTCGGTAGTTGGAAATGCGTATGCTTTCACTGACCAACCCGTGATCACCTCAAACCTCAACCCGGGGATGACGGTTTCGGTCAACAATAGTTATGGCAGCGTAAAGGTCAGCGGCGGGAGTCCGAGCGTAAAGGCGACCCTCGTGAAAGGCGTGCGAGGCTGGAGCGAAGACGAAGCCCGCAAAATCGCTGACCGAATTCATTTGGTGATGAATCAAACGAGCGACGGCGTGACCATCAGCACGAATCGCGATCAGGTCAACGAACAATTCACCACTGACATTCAGATCGAAGTGCCTTCGTTTGCGACCGTCTCGGTGATTGACAGCTACGGGTCTGTGTCGGCTGGCGGCATTCAGGGTCTGATAGCCAGGGCGAGCTATGGTCAAACCGAGGTGAGCGGAATAAGAGGCGCTGTAAATCTATCATTGAGCTACTCCGATGTGACAGCCTCGAACATCGATGGAGATCTGACGATCACTGGAGCTAAACGCGCTCGCATTTCCAACATCTCGGGCGGTCTTGATGTGGGGGCGAGCAACGGTTTGGTTGAGCTGCGTGAAATCTCCGGCCCAGTTAGAGTCAACGCGCCGTTCTCTCGAATCGTCGCTCAGGGTCTGGATCAAAGCGCCGATCTGAAGACCGAACACTCGAGCGTCGACGTCACTCGCTCCGCTGATCTTGTGATCGAGGCGCCGCACTCAGATGTTCGTGTTAAGAACGCCAACGGCGATGTTCAAATACAATCATCGAACAGCAATATTCAACTCGCTTCCATAAGCGGCGAATTGGTGGTCAAGGGTGAACAGTGTTCAGTGAACGTCGAAGATGTCAGGAGCAGCGCGGAAATCGAGACCTCGCACGGCGACGTAACAATCAAGAATTTCTACGAAAGCGTTCGGGTTTCGACAAGCTATCGTGACGTGACACTAATTTCGGGAGACGAGCCCGCGGGTGACATTGAGGTCCAGAATAATCACGGTCAGATAAAGCTTGTGCTGCCGCCGTCCAGTCAATTCCATCTCGACGCGCAAAGTGAAAACGGGCAGATATTACCGATGGGCTTCAATCAGTTCGAGAAGAAAGTGCGCGAGAATTTGAACGCGACGACAGGCTCGGATGGCCCGACAATCAAGTTGAGGACTTCATACAAGAATATCGTTATTCAGGCGAGCGGTTCTCGTCAGACGCAAACGAGCGCACTCGTCAACTGAACGGCTCGCTGTCGGGCAAACTTCAGTTTGTCGTCAGCGTCAGCCACTGGGAATTCGAAGCGACGAACTGAAGTTTGTCGGACATCTGTCAGGAGGCAGGCTATGGGATTCTTAAGATTCGTACTTGGACTGGTCGCTTTCGTGATCGCAATCAAACTGGTCGCGATACTGCTAACCATCATAGGTTTCGCGCTGAAGCTGGTTTGGATCGCGATCGTGCTTGGGGTGATCGCGCTGGTGGCTTGGTTGATCTACAAGATGATCTCACCCCGCAGTCCTCAACAGGCTTGAGAAAACGATTAGAAGCCGCTGAAAAGCGAGGGGTGCCGGTAACGGCACTCCTCTGCTCACCGTTCCGTGGACCGGGCTCCCGTTTGTTGCAATTTTCTTGCGTCTTCCTGCAATCGTCGTCACTCTGTTGCAGCCTGTCATTCCGTGTGATACTCTCGCGCTTCGTTTTGAGCGGAAATACCTTCCTCACAAAGTAGCAAGCAGCGTTCGGGGATAACTGTGGGACAGTAGCGACCGGCCCCCTTTATTCACAAGATACCTCAGGGAGTGCTCTGAATGTCGAAAGACAATCGCGTTTATACTTTTCTAATTGCACCAAGCCGCACATCCAAAGTCAGGCAGCTCAGCATTCATCGCAATTCACTTCGCGCAGCCGCTACCGCCTTTGCCGTGGTACTCGCGTTAATCGTATACGGCGCGATTCGTCTCACTCAGCACGAAGCGCTCAATCTCAAATACGCCGCTGTTAAGGCTGAGAATGAAAGCCTCAAGCAAAGCAACGACGCTTATGAAAATTCCTACGCGAGGCTCAAAGGACAAATCTCCTACGTCGAAGATATGTCAAAGGAGCTGGCTCGCAAGGCGCGCATGGAGCACTCGCCTGAGACCGACGAGTTGGTGGGAATCGGCGGACCCGAAACTGTTACGGCGCTGGATAAAGCGGCCGATCATCTTGAACGCGAGGTACGTCATATCAACGACCGGCTGCGTTCCGACATTCTTCGACTCGCATCGATTCCACGAGGCCTGCCGGTTAATGGCTACGTGACCGACGGTTTCGGTATGCGGCGAAATCCATTTAACGGCGAGGGCAGCGAAGTCCACGAAGGGCTCGACATCGCCGTTGACTTCGGCACTCCTGTAACCGCAACCGCCGACGGCCTGGTTATCTATGCGGCGCCGCACGCCGGCTATGGCAATCTGGTGACCATTTATCACAGCAATGGGATCACCACGCGCTACGGCCACATGTCGCGGATCGCAGTCGAACCGGGACAACGAATCAAACGCGGCGATCAAATCGGAAATGCGGGAAGCACCGGCAGATCGACCGGACCACACGTGCACTACGAGGTGCGTGAGAACGATCAGTCGGTTGATCCGCTTCGGTATGTTGGCCAGGGCCGGCCTTAAGGTAAGAGATCTATCAGAATCGAGATGTCCACCAGACCTGCCGATGAAGGGCGGTGCCGCCGAGAAGCTTGTTGAAGGAACTCCTGAATCTTTGAGTCAGCCTGCTTTGCTTCTCCGCCGCTTTCCACTTCGTTCAACCTGTTTAGATCAGCCTCGCGAGTTTTGATGTATTCATCGGGCAACCGTCGTCCGCAATAGTTGCACGCCGGGCTTCCCAGGGCGATAAGCTTCCGGCGGCAAAACGGGCACGTTCGAAAATCCGCCGCCGCGGCCTCAACGTTCACGGGCGCGCCACAACTTTCACACCTCGAACTGGTGCGGCTAATCGCGCTGTTACAGTACTCGCACTTCAAATCGCTCATATGACTCCGCCTTCGCGAATGTTAAGCGGGCCGCTCCAGCGCGACAATACTTTTCTTGAAGCCGTTCGTACTTATTTGCTGGCAATTTATGAATCACGCGGCGACGCAATTCCTTGACACTAAATTTCGGCGGGCGATAAGATGCCTAGTCTTGAATCAAGCGAGATTTCTCGACTGTGGACGCTCGCATCGA
>Ga0070703_10000070_pt1 | contig 51916 bp, 33 predicted proteins | sample KBSK5251metaG_FD_65453 | JGI IMG/M metagenome (GOLD analysis project Ga0070703, IMG submission 65453) | Corn, switchgrass and miscanthus rhizosphere microbial communities from Kellogg Biological Station, Michigan, USA - KBS K5-25-1 metaG | ecosystem: Host-associated > Plants > Roots >... | reverse complement strand
TGGCCGAATCCAACGAACCATTTACCCAAGGCTCGCAAAGCCTCACCTTGGGCTTAACTCTGACCGCTGCAACGCAGCTGATCTCCGAGCCTTCCTGAGTTCATCCTTGGGTCACCACCTTTCGCGGCTGGCCGAATCCAACGAACCATTTACCCAAGGCTCGCAAAGCCTCACCTTGGGCTTAACTCTGACCGCTGCTACGCAGCTGATCTCCGAGCCTTCCTGAGTTCATCCTTCCGAGAGTTCCGCGACGATTTCTTTCAACGCAGCCCGACCTTTTTCAACCTCATCCGGCGCGAACGAAATAGCTCCGACGACCGCATGACCACCGCCGCCGTATCGTTCGCAAATCGTCGCGATGTTGTGACGGCGCGGGCGAGGCGACCAGGGGTTCGATCCGACTGAAATCTTGGTTCGATTTGATCCGCGAGTTAGCGCCACGGTGTAGGTAGCTTCGGGAAACAGGTAGTAGGGAATGAATTTGTTAAAGCCTTCGTAGCCTTCCGGAACCAGATCGAATTGCACGACGCCGTCCGCGTAAATCGCTTTCCGCTTGATGGCCTCGAGCGTCTCGCGATGGAGCTGCAAAATGGGCTGAAATCTGGAGGCGACGTCCTCGCTGGTGGCGACTTCGTTCAAGGGCTTCACCGTCAGTTCGCGAATGATGTGCTCGATGAACGATTCGTCCGGAACCGATTCGATTACCTGCATCAGTTGCAGCGCCGGCTCTTTCAGCTCGACACACTGGGCCGGCGATTCATACAGCGCGCCGTCGATGATGTGGGCCCAATGAATCAGATCCTTCAATGGCTCAGCATCAAAATCAAATTTTGTCTGCGCTACATGCGCAATGAATTCCGTGCATGATTTGCTGTTTGCATCGAGAAACTTTTTACCGGAATTGTCCTGCTTGAAATGTGCTTCGTCGGCCGGCGTTAAGAATGCAGACTGATGATGATCGAACCACCAGGTCAGTTTTTCAGACGGCGAATATTTGAAATCGACGATGGCGTTTTCATCTCCATCGAACATGTTTTCATCGAACAGGTTTCCGGGACGATGAAGCAGTCCGCCGTACTGAACATCGGCGTCTGTATTGATTCGTTCGGAATAAAAACGCGTGAAGGTGGCCGCCGAAGCGACGCCGTCAAAGCAGTGACCGTGATAGAGGACGCGAAGTTTCATTTGATTAAAGGACGCAAGCAAAAAGCCGGTAATCTTAGCAATTGCAGGATGAGTTAGCTACTGAGGACGAGGCGGCGGCAGGTCCTAATTTTGGTTTTCTCTGTGTCTTTGTGAATTCTCTGTGACTCTGCGGTGAAATTGTTTCTGAGACCTTTCACCACAGAGTCACAGAGGTATGCACAGAGAAACGGAGAGAACACCTTAATTGCGCGGGGCGCCGCGCCCGTTTTGTATAATCAGACGCGCGCTGGATTTGTGGCGGTCTCGACGGATTCCGCCAGGGCCGTCGCGCGGCGCCAACGAATTACCATCACAATCAACGCGCCAATTCCAACCACGATCCCAATCATCTGTGAAGTCGACAAGCCGGTCAGAGTCGTCAGTCCCAGAATGTCGCCGCGCGGATCGTCGCGCACAAACTCGATCAGAAATCTTACGGTCGCGTAAATGATCGCGTACGCCAGAATCACCTGTCCGCTGAACTTCTTTTTCTTATGCAGCCACAGCAGAAAAAAGAAAACGATCAGCATCGCAAACGATTCGTAAAGCTGTGTCGGATGCAGCCTGGCATCGATGGGGACGCCGGTGACTTCGTGACCGAGTTCGCTAAAGCGCACGCCCCAAGGCAAATTCGTCGGTTTTCCCCAGCAACAACCGGCGGAAAAACAACCTTGCCGGCCGAGGACATTTCCCAACGCAATTCCCGGCGCGCAGGCGTCAGCCGTTTTCCACCATGGCAACTTCCAACGTCGCATCAAAAAATAACCAGTCACAATCGCGCCGATCAGACCACCGTAAAAAACGCCACCTGAGCGCAGAAAATCCAAAGAGAAAAGTTGCAGCGGATTTTGCCGGTACTCAGGCTCGGTAAAAAACATCAAAAGCTTTGAACCAACCAGCGAAGAGATCAGCAACCACAAACACAGGTCGTAGAGCTTTTCGCGGGGCAGTCCATCACGCGTGCCCAGCTTCACGGTGACGTAAATGGCGCCGAGAAACGCCAGCGCGAGAAACACTCCGTAGGTATTGATGGGGAAATTCCAGAGGCGGAAGAGAATAGGGTACATGAAATCAACAGGCAGCCGTCGCGTCTATGATGGCAAACCTTCTTTGGTAAGTTGTTCCTGCTGGTCCTTCTTCTGCGCAAAGATCAGATCGTAGGCGAGCAAGAGCGCGCCGAACGAGATGCTGGCGTCAGCCACGTTGAACGTGGGCCAGTGATACTGTCCGGCATGCAGTTGAATGAAATCGATCACGAACCCGAGTCGCACTCGATCGGTTAGGTTTCCCAGGATGCCGGCCAGCAGCAGCGCACAGGCGCCCAGCCTCCGGTCATCGCTGCGCGGTGTGCGAAGGAAATAAACCAGGACCGCGATCGCCGCGGCGGCAGCCAGGACGACAAAAAACCAGCGGCCAAAGGCGCCGCCTTCCTGCAACTGGCCAAAGGCAATCCCCGGGTTTTCGGCATAAGAAAAATCGAGGATCCCTCTGATCGCGGTCACGTCGTGAAGGCGAAGTCGCCGCACGGCCCAGGCCTTGCTGGCCTGGTCCATCAGATAGATGCCCAGCGAAGCGATCAAATAAAGCATGCGCCATCTGATGCGATTATTGGACATCGGTAGTTAATTCAAAATCCGATCATGTAACACGTTGACTTCAGCCGCGTAGCGGCGAAATATTTATAGCACCAAGCTCAAAAATAAGTCTCAAGCTCCGGAGGAGCGACACATTCTGTTTCGCCCATAAATGGGCTTAGAATTCAAAAGGGCCAACGGTGGCTATGAATATTCCGTGCCTAACGGCACTTAAGACAACTCCTCGCTCGCTTCGATCTCCTGCAAGGCTTCAACACAACGTTCGCACACCGTTGGATAGCGCGAAGATTCCCCGACCCGCGTTGAATAATTCCAGCATCGATCGCACTTTTCACCGTGCGCACGAGCAATCGTCACTCTTAACTCATCTGCATCGAGCTCCGCGTCGGGTTCCATCAAATCGACTTCTGAAACGATGAAGATATAGCGCAGATCGTCTCGATGCCGCGCGAGTTTTCCGAAAGCGTGACTACCGGCCAAAATCTCCACCCGCGCCTCGAGGGAACTACCAATCACCTTGGCGATGCGTGCCTCTTCCAGCTTTGCCAGCACCTGATCACGGTAACCAAACAGATGGGCCCACGTCGTTAACAGCCCGGCCTGGCGCTCACTCGCGTCGGCGGTTGGAAAAAGACCGACGTGAACTGAAGGCAGTGCCGGCGTCTTTGAGTCGAGGGGCAGGTTCTCCCAAATTTCGTCTGCGGTGAACACCAGGATGGGCGCCATCATTCTTGCCAGCGCATCCGCAATCTTGTGGAGCGCGGTTTGGGCCGAACGGCGCGCCTTATTCTTTGGCGCGAATGTATAAAGACGATCCTTAATGATGTCGAAGTATCGCGCTGACAGCGTGACGGTGCAGAACTGGTGAAGCGTTTGATAGACCACGTGAAAATCGTAAGCCTCGTACGCGGCCCGCACATCTGTGACGATCGAATCCAGTTCGGCCAGGGCCCAACGATCGATTTCCAACATCTCATCTTCCGCAACTGCATCCTGAGCCGGGTCGAACCCATCAAGATTTCCGAGCGCGAAGCGCGCCGTGTTTCTCACTTTGCGATAACCGTCGCTCACGCGCTGAAGAATCTCGTCAGAGCAGCGCATGTCTTCCATGTAATCGGACGACACACACCAAAGACGCAGCACTTCCGCGCCAAGTTTTGAGATCACTTCGTCGGGCGCAACGGCATTGCCCAGAGACTTGTGCATGGCTTTGCCTTGCGCATCCAGGGTCCAGCCGTGACAGAGCACCGCGTCGTACGGTGCGCGGTCGTGAACCGCCAGTCCCACCATCAAAGATGAATTGAACCAACCGCGAAACTGGTCGCCGCCTTCGATGTAAACATCGGCGGGCCAGCGAAGATTCTCACGATTTTCCAGCACCGCGATCGAAGACGAGCCGCTATCGAACCAAACGTCGAGAATGTCGGTTTCCTTCGTAAACTCAGCCGTGCCGCAATTTACGCACTTGTAATTTGCGGGCAGTAGTTCGCTCGCTTCTCGTTTGTACCAGGCGTCTGCCGTTTCTTTTTCGAAGATGTCGGCGACGCGTCGGATGATTGCCGCATCGATTACTTCGCGATTACAAGCGCTGCAGTAAAAGGCCGGAATGGGCACGCCCCAGACACGCTGGCGCGAGACACACCAGTCGGGGCGGCCCTTCAACATGTTGCGCATGCGATCGCGGCCCCACGCCGGAATCCATTTCACGCGCTCATCTGTTTCGCGCAAGGCCATGCCGCGCAGAGATCCCGGATCAAGCAATTCGCCCCCGACGAAATTGCTGGTGAAGTTGGATCGGTCGCGGTCGTCTTCGTCCTTCTCAGTTGGTTCGTCATCGCTGCGATCCATTGCGATGAACCATTGCGGAGTCGCGCGAAAGATAACCGGATTCTTGCAGCGCCAGCAGTGGGGATAGCGGTGATCGTAGTTCTCGCTGAAGAGCAGCACTCCGCGCTCGCGCATGAACTCAACAATCTTCGGATTCGCCTCGAACACACTGAGACCGGCGAAGTGCTCGACTTCCGGAGTGAATCGCCCGGCATTATCAACGGGACAGTAAATCTCCAATCCGTACCTCTTGCCGATGACAAAGTCATCGTGACCGTGTCCGGGCGCAGTGTGGACCAGACCCGTGCCGGCTTTGCTGGTTGCGGATTTTTCGCGCGCCCCGCTCACATCCAGTTCGGTTTCGGCGTCGGCTTCGCCGCCGAGCGTCACGTGCTCGCCGACCATAAATAATGACGGGCGATCGATCCAGGGATGACGCGCTTCGAGGCGATCGAGTTTTGAACCAGGAAAGCGAGCGAGGATTCTCGGCGCGACAAGATTGCATTTCGCGGTTATAACGTCGAGCAGTTCAACCGCCACGATGTAAACCTCATCGCCGCTTTCAACCGCAACGTAATCAAAATCCGGATGGACCGCGATGCCCAGATTCGCCGGCAGAGTCCATGGGGTCGTCGTCCAGATCAGCGCAAACACTTTGCGGCCCGCCAGTGCCGGATCGATTTGTGCCGGATCGCTCTTCAGCGGGAACTTAACGTAGACAGAAGGACTCGCGTGTTGATGGTATTCAACTTCGGCTTCGGCCAGCGCAGTCTGATCGTGTATGCACCAGTAGACTGGTCGCGCACCTTTGTAGACGAAACCGCGCTCGACGAACCGCGCAAACAGTCGCGCGGTCTCGGCTTCGTAGTGATCGGACATCGTGCTGTAGGGATTGTCCCACTCACCCAAAATTCCCAGTCGCTGAAAATCTTTCGTCTGTCGCTTGAGGGCGTTCGCCGCAAACTCGCGACAAGCGCGGCGAATGCTGAGCGGCGGCATGTTCGCTTTTTTCTCGCCCAGCTTGCGCTCCACATGAAGTTCGATTGGCAGCCCGTGACAGTCGTAACCGGGCACGTAAGGCGCATCGAATCCAAGCATCGTACGCGACTTAACAATCAGGTCCTTGATGATCTTGTTCAGCGCGGTGCCTAAATGAATGTCTGCATTGGCATAGGGCGGGCCGTCGTGCAGGATAAACTTTTCCGACCCGGCGCGGGCCTGACGAATCAAATCATACAGATCCATCTGCGCCCACTTTTGCAGACGCTGCGGTTCAGTTTGTGGCAGGTTGGCCTTCTGCGCGAACTTCGTCTTCGGCAGATTGATCGTTTTCTTCAGATCGAGGGTTGGTGCTTCGGTTGACATAATCGTCCAGTATCAAAAGCGAAATAGTAACAGCAGAAATGGTTGCGCTCCAAAAAGCAATTTTTGGAGCGCGCCGGCAGAGCGAAGCGGCGACGGCGCTTAGATTGTCTTGGCCTCCGCCTTTCGGCGAAAGGTCGCAATCCGGTACGCTTGAATCCAAAGCGCCGTCGCCGCTGCGCTCCGCCGGCGCACTCCAAATAAAAAGCCCGAACCATTTCTCTTTACGAGACGATGGTTCAGGCTCTTCAAGCCTGTGGATGTTCCTGGCATTCAGCCGATAAACATCTCCTCGTCTCCATAGCTGCGATTAATTGGGCTGGGCGCCGGCGCGACCAAAACCTCCAGCCCACGTCGCACGCCCGCCAAAATCGCAGCCAGCTCGCGCGCCGGCTCAATGACTTTGCGCTGAATGAACTCGGTCGTGTCCATGACGCGCTCATGGGTCGTGTCGATTGCTCGACTGACAACTTCGACTTTTTCTTTGGCGACGTGTGCCGTTTCATCGGCGAGCGCCATGATCCCGCGCACCTCTTCCTTAATCAGCGCAGTCGATTCGGCCAGGTGTCCGGTCGCAGTAGATAAGTGGCCCGACATCACGTGGAACTGCTCCGCAATCTGACGGCCTTGTACCGCGATGCCCTGGGCCTGTTCGCTGATCGCGTTTGCTCGATTGATCAATGGATCGAGTTTCTCTTCGAGTCGCTGAACCGATTTGACGGCTCGATTTACGAAGACCGCCATGGCGATCATCGCTCCCGCGATCATGACGAACGAGATCGCGATGAGACCTGTGATGATTACCAACCAAAAAAGTGGCTCGTGTGAGTTCATTCTTAGAAAAACGTACTTCGTGCCTGGTACTTTGTACTTTGTTCGTCATTCACAGCGGCCTGGTGAAATCCCGTGACCGCTTTTACGACAAGCAAAGATCAAAGACCAAAGCACAAAGTACAATTCTGCTACATCGTCGTTTCAGGTTTATAGGTCGGCGCTGCTTCCGTGCGACCGGAAAGTTCAGTCTTGCGCTTCTCTTCGACGTAAGCTTTCTTTCCTGCTTCCACCGCAGCCGAGAGCGAACCAGCCTGAGTCTGCACAGCGTCGCGCGTCTTGGCTACGACTTCGCCGGCCTTGGTCGACGCGGTGTCGTACAGCTCGGAGGCGCGTTCGCGCGTGGCTTCGTAATACTCTTCCGCGGTTTCACGCGCGCCTTCGTAGTACTCGCCGGCCTTCTGCTTGGTGGCGTCGTAATATTCAGTAGCCTTCGTGCCCAACTGTTGAGCCGCCTCTCGCGATTTATCGATGCCTTTGCGCGTAGCGTCGGCGATGTCGTTGCGGAGTTCTTCCCCGGATTTCGGAGCGAACAGCAGCGCCAGCACGGCGCCTATTCCTGCTCCCACCAGAAAAAACGTTAGTTTGGTCGAAATATTTTCGCCAGAATCACGATCGTTTCCCATAGATAATCCTTTCTTTTTGAGAGGCGAATGCCTGCGTGAGGCCCGCCCTTACAACTCCAATTTTTACGGATGATGACTGCCGCGACTATAACAAATGGCCGTGAGCCTAGGCAAGGTTAGTACTGGAGAGAAGGTGCCGAAACTGCTGAGAAACTGTGCCAAACCGCAATTAATCAAGTGCGCGGCTTTCGAATTTGCGCAGCCCGGCCCAGGTGAAGAAAACTGAGAACCCAACCAGCGCGGCATAGACCAGCCAGGCCGACATATGCGGCATCTGTGGAGTGAGCGCCAAACGAAAACCTTCATTCGCATAGACCAGCGGGTTGACGAGCACCGCGTACTGAAACCATGGAATCACATGCAGCGTCGCCCAGGGATAGTAAGCACAACCGAAAAAGATCATCGGCGCCAGCAGGACCGTGAACACCAGACTGATTTGCTGCGGCGAGACCACGGTGCCGACGACCATTCCGAATGCGGCAAAGAGCCAACTGCTCAAAAGGGCCACCAGCACAAAATGAACGGCATCGATGAACGTCAGGTTCAAATGCACGCGCATCAACAACCATCCGAGCGGCAGCACTACTACCCCGGCGATGATCGCCTGGATAACTCCGACAATGATCTTCTCGAGGCCGACACCGACAATGCTGATGGGCGCCAGCAGACGATCCTCGATTTCTTTACTCCAACCAAAATCGATTACGAGCGGGAGAGAAACGGCTTGCATGCTCGACAGCGTCATGCTTAGTCCGAGGATTCCCGGCAGAAGCATGTCGGTATAGCCCTTCTGAATAATTCCCATGCGGGGCATGACAAAACCAAAGATGAAGGTAAACAAGAGCGGGTTGAGCACGACGCGCAAGAGAAAGGAAAACATTTCGCGTCGAACTACGCGCAGGTCACGATGCAGCAGGGCAATGAATGCAGTCATCTTGGTTCTTCTTTGGAGTGCGCCGGCAGAGCAGTGACTGGAGCGCAAGCGTCCCCGCTGGAGCTTGAGGCTCTACTGGAATGCAAGCGAGGACGCTTGCGCTCCAGTCATCGCCGTCGCCGCGTCGCTCTGCCGGCGCACTCCAAAGTTACTCCCTTAAACTTCGTCCAGTCAGATGCAGGAACAGATTCTCGAGACTCGGTTCCGAGACGTGCGCGTCGGTAACCATGACGTTCTGCTCACTCGCCAGACGCATTGCGTTTGCCAGCAATCCTTCAACTCGATCCGCATAGATCCGCACGCGATCATTATCAGCTTTAATCTCGACGACACCGGGTAACGATCGCAAGCCGCCAAGAAAAGGCTCGTGGCCATTGTCGCGGACCTGTAACTCGATTAAGTAGCCGCCGGGGACGCTGCGCTTCAATTGCGCCGGCGAATCGAGCGACAAAAGTTTGCCATGATCGATGATGGCGATGCGTCCGCAAAGCTGGTCGGCCTCTTCCATGTAGTGCGTTGTCAAAAGGATCGTCAAGCCCTTCGTGTTCAGCTCGCCCAGCAAATCCCACATCGCCCGTCGCGATTGCGGATCGAGGCCGGTCGTTGGTTCATCGAGAAACAGCAATGCCGGGTCGTGCATCAGGGCCCGCGCAATCTTCAGCCGCTGGACCATGCCGCCGGAAAATCCGTTGACCTTTTCATCGGCGCGTTCGATCAACTCAAATCGTTCCAGCAGTTCCCTGGCGTGCCGTTCACGCTCTGGTTTGGGCACGCCAAAGTACTCAGCATGAAAAAGCAGGATCTCTTTGGCCGTCAGACTGCGGTCGAGGTTATTCACCTGCGGCACCACGCCGATGCGCCGCTTCACCGAAACCGGATCAATTGCGACATCGATGCCTTCAATCTGAGCCACGCCACCGGTTGGCCGAACGCGTGTGGTGAGAATTCCAATCGTGGTCGTCTTGCCGGCGCCGTTTGGACCCAGCAATCCGAAAAACTCGCCGCGGGCTACTGCAAAAGAAATTCCCTCGAGGGCCTTGACCTCGAGACCTTTGCGACCTTTCGGTTTGAAGGTCTTCTTCAGATCGTGAACTGCGATTACGGTTTCCATGAGCGTAAACTCGAGGGCGTTGAGTCCCGGGTCAGTACCATCCGCGTTAGCGGAGGGGATCATCCAGACTCTCCAGGCTCTTGATGGATCCATCCGCTCACGCGGATGGTACTGACCTCGCGGCTGCGACGACTGATCTTGCTGGCCTCACGCCATCAGACGCAAATGCGTTACGACATACCACCAAACAAAGATTGTCAGCACAACTGATCCGAGCAGCAGCGCTACCAGCGAGCCCACAATCAGCGCCACAAACCACCAGTCGGCAGAGCGACCTCGTTTAGCTTCCTCGGCCGAGACAGTTGCGCGACGCCGCAGCAGGTTTAGATTGCGAATGTTTGGCTTCCACCAGACCGAGAACAAATAGCCGGCGAACGGAATCGCGCCCACGACGAAATAGATGCCAATGTTCAATCCCATTCGCAGCAGAGTGATCTTCGGCACGCGATACCTGACCGCTGAAACCAAAATGTAGAGAGCGACGATGGTGGTAGCGACGTCGCCGAACTGCGGGATCAGATCGATTATTGCGTTGAGTCCAAAACGCCATTCGAGCACGGGAATGCGAAATTGGTTGTCCATCACCTGGCTGAGGACTTCCAGTTCGCGTTCGATTTGGATCGAAGTCGGGCGCAGAATCTTGCGATTGCCAATTTCGCCTGGCGATCGCGGCTCTAAATCGTTTCTCATTTCTGAAGCTAACATTGTCGTTTCTAACACGAGTACCACCCGCGTGAGCGAGTGGGATCAGGAGTCAACCTTGAACGATGCAGGCTGCATCCTTAACCCATCCGCTAACGCGGACGGTACTGACTCCCCGCTTACTTCAAATTCAAACCAGACCAACCAATTGGCAATCGCGAATTGGCAATGCTTATCTAATCTTCGTCATCTGCTGCCAGAAAAACTTGCCTAACTTGGCGAAAGGCGTGAAGACGGTTTTGTCGCCTTTAGCATCAGTCTTTGTCGGCAATCCAAGTTCCTGCGCGAGCCTCGGGTCAGGTGGCCCGATGTCTTCATCGCCGCGCTTGCTCGAAAGCCAGCGATCGAACGTACGACTGACAGCCCGTCTTTGTTCGACCGGTGCGCCCGCGATAAACGCGCCGCGCAAGTCGTCGAGGTCCGCAACTTCCAACGAGTTGGCTTTGTAGTAATCACGCAGGGCCGCAAAAAACTTTTCGTCGCCCAAAAGTTTGCGCAACGCTTCAAACATCAAAGCGCCTTTGCTCGCGACAATTGCCGCGTATTGAAACGAGTTTCGATATTCGCGTGAAGGGCGACTGGCCTCCATGTCGTCGCCGCCAAACGTCCGATAGACTTTATAAACTCCGCGCAGTTGCTCCTCGAGAGCATTCTCGGTCTGTAGCTCGCCGTGGGTTTCACGGTAGTAGAGTAAAGCCGACCAGTTCGAAAGTGATTCGTCGAGGATAGGTTCGCGCCCGGCGTCATTCCCGACCACTGCGCCCCACCATTGATGCGCGACGACGTGGGCCACTGTCCACTCCAAACTGTCTTCGACTGAGGCGCGTTGCTCGCGAATAACGTCAGGCATGTTGCGCATGGTGGGCGAATCGAAATCAACATAGAAGGCGCTGGCAATCGCTCCCATGCCGGCAAACTCGGCGCTGCCCAGGGTGGCGACCAGCGGGGCATCTACAATCGTCACAGTTTTCATCGGCAGCGATCCGAATCTGGTTTCGTAGATGTGCAATGCCTTCGCCGCGATTTTCAAGACGTTGCGGCCGACGACTTCATGATCCGGGCGGAAAATTGATCGAATGGAAACGTCGCCCACCTGGGTGACTTCTGAGCGCAGATTGCGACCGGCGACAACGGCAAAGTCGCGCAGATTCTCAGCCACGAAACGAGTGGCTGCGTTCTCGTCTTTACCGCTGACAGGCGTGCCTTCGACCGAGGTGTAAACCATCACGCCCTTACCCGCACCGACCGTGACGTCGAAATCGGCGGTGTCGGTGGTGAGTGAATCAGCGATGCTCGACTCGACTTTGCGGAACCATTCGTCGCCGTTGCGCGCGGCCAGGATCGGGAACGAGGTCGCCAGCATCATCACGCCGCGACAGGTAAAATTCGTGTCGCGAGCGCGCCGCAGTTCGCGCGTATTGCGAATCGCGGCACTTACCTGTTGCAGGATGTGTGTGACCAAACCCGTTTCTTCGGGATCGATTTCCGGAACGCTGCCTTTAAATTTGATTTGAATGTCGACGGCGCCCCTGGGTGGAACCGCCTCGCGTAAATTAATTCGCAAAGTTGTTTGCTGATCGTCGAGAGCGAAGGGAGCGTTCACGTCGTTAGCGACAGTGCGCACCTCGGTGATTTCCAGCGACGGCTCGTCAGAAATCAACTGGCCGGCATCGTTCTTTGTGGCGGGCGAAACATAGTCCGGAGCCCGCATGTTGGGGTAAAGATGAAAGAACAACGTCGAAGTCGGATGCTCGCCATAGTTCACCCAGTGCACGCGTTCGGTCCCGAGATAAGAGCGATTGTCGAAATCGAGCGCGAGCGAAATCTGATAGCGAATTCTTTTTTCCGGTGGGAGGGGTTGGCGCGTTTGCGGTTGGGCTGAGGCGATTACCGAAGCCGCGAGGAGACAAAGCAGTGATTTACCACAGAGGACACAGAGAAAACGAAAAGACAAACCCTTTCCATGTCTTCCTCTGTGTCCTCTGTGGTAAAACTTATCTTTCATTTACAACTACTCGCCGAAGTGTGTCGCCGCGGGCAATGCTGTCCACAACAGCCATGCCGCGAATCACCCGACCAAAAACCGTGTAGCCGCCGTCGAGATGCGGCTGCGGCGAATGCGTGACGAACCATTGCGATCCGCCGGTGTCTTTGCCCGAGAGCGCCATGCCCACTGACGCGCGTTCAAAAGCAACTTCGTTAATCTCGCAGCGAATGGAATAGCCGGGCCCGCCGTTTTGATCGCCGCGCGGATCGCCGGCCTGAATTACAAAGTTAGGCACAACGCGAGGAATTGTCTGTCCGTTGAAGTAACCTCGGCGCGCCAGTTGAATGAAGTTATCGATCGTCAGCGGCGCCTCTTCCGGCAGGAATTCAATGGTGAACGAGCCCTTGCTGGTGACCAATCTCGCAGTGGTTTTCTTTCCAATGCGCGCGATTGCGCGGCGATAATCGATTAGCTTGTTGCGTGTCTGAATAGTCCCGATCCGATCGGTGAAGTCTCCGGCGCCGTTCGCTTTCAACAGCGCGACGGCGCGCCGGCGAACCAAATGATTCCGGGAATTAAGTGCGGTCTTAATCGCACCGTTAGCGGCAGCGCTTTTCTGTTTGGCAAGCGCACCCAGAATCGCCATCGCGGCATCGTCGAGATCTTTGTCGCGCAGTGCGCGGGGTAAAGCTTTAATCAAGGCGCTGGCGTTTGCTTCGGAGGCGGGCTGGCCGCCAATGACCTCGGCGGCTGTCGACCGAATTACAACATCCGTCGACTCGAGGTGCTTTCTGCCGATCTCACCCAGATTTGCGGGCTTGTAACCGGCGTACGCCTGGAGGACATCTGCAAGCGCCAGCGTGGGCGTCGATCGGCTTTGCAACGTTGCCGCCAATTCGTCCTTCGCCATTTTCAAGTTCTTGTCGCCGGCGCTTCCGGTCCCGGCGCCGTTGATCACGTCTTTGAGAGCTGCCAGACCCTCGGCGCGTCGTGACACCTGTCGCCACGTTACAGTATTGCGGAATGCTTCCTTCTCGTAGGATTCGGTTACAAAAATGGCAGGAGCCATCCGAGCAAAGGCGACCTCAACTTCAACCGCTTCGCCTTTGGTCCGAGTGTGCATCCGGTGAATGAAGGTCACCGCCCTTTCGTTGGAACTATTCGGCTCCAATCGCCCCAGAGTAGTAGTGATTTCAAGTAGCTCATTAATGGACCACGAATTACCCAGCAGGGTGTTGCCGCGATTCAAAAGAGGTTCAACGGCGCGCGGATCCTTCAAACTCGCCAAGGCACGAATCGCGCTCACGCGCACACGCAAGTCGGAATCGTTCAAAGCCTTTGCCAACAGATCATCGAACGCTTCCTTATGTTCCGCGGCGCCGATGACGCGCGCCGCGTTTGCGCGCACGATCGGATCGCCGTCTTTCAACAATTGACGGACTCGTTCGTTTGAGTCTTTCAGCCGCAGCCGCGCCATGGTGTTCAGCGCCGTCGCCACAATTGAAGAATCGGGATAATCGAGAAACTTGACGACAACCGGGCCGGCGCCGTCGGGGCGCGCGCGCAGCACCGCCGTTAATCCGAGCATAATGGCCAGCCGGTCAGGGTTTGACCGCCGGCTGTCTTCGAACTTCAAAGCCTCGAGGATTGCGGATCTGAAAGCCTCAAGACGGTCATCTGGCTTTTTTTCCGCTCCAGTTTGAGCCGGCGTTGCGTTAGCAAGGGCGGCAGTTATCTTGCCCAAAGCTTCGACCGAGCGTGCCCGTGCCGGCTTGTTGGAATCCTTCAACACGCTGACGAGCGCATAACCACCACCTGCCGACTCAGCCTCACCGAGAGCAAACGCCGCCATTTCGCGCACGTCGGGTTCTTTGTCCGTCAGCAGCATCTCGGCGAGGACCGGCACAGCAGCCTCGGCGCCGATCCTTCCGGCTGCGAGCGCAGCTCGCTTTCGCACTGCGGCATCTTTGCTCGACAGCAGAGATTTCAAATTGTTGTCCCAGCGTCGTTCATCCTCGGCGCGCATAATTTGAAGCAGTGTGCTTTGGGGAACTGCCGAAGAGTTTTTGAGACGGACGCTTTGCGCCTCGGTGACAACCAACATGGCGCACACCACAAACGAGGCAGAGATTGTTCTTCGAAATTGCATAGAGTCAAAGGGTGTCCTGAATTGTACTGGAAGCGTGCGTCGCAAAACAAAAAAGGTAGTGATGCAGTTTGGGCACACGGTTTAGAGTTCAGCCTTTAGGCTGCCGTTTCGCAGTGCAAGCTAAAGCTTGCATCTCTACAAAACAAAAAAGGCGGACATGACGTCCGCCTTTCAAAGTCGAGTTAAGAAAATCTTAACTGGCCGCGGCCGTCACCGCGGGCTTGCTGATATCTTCCTTCTTGGCTGCTTCAGCTCTGACAGCGTCGAGCTTCGAAGCGTCAAGCACATTCTCTTTGCGTTCAACCTTTGGGGTTTTGTCTACGGCGCCTTTAGCCTGGGTCATCTTACAGCTGCCTTCGAACACCGCTCCCTGTTCGATCATCAGCGACGGCGTCTGGATGTTTCCGGTAAGTTTCGCGGCCCGACCCAACTCGATGCGGTCGCTGGCGATGATGTCACCGGTTACGATTCCGTGAATAGTGGCCACGGCGACTTCAATGTTCGCGTCGACCTGACCTCCGGAACCAACAATCAGGGCGCCGCCGGTTGACTGGATGCGACCCGAAAAACGGCCGTCAACGCGCAGCATCGATTTGAATGATGCTTCGCCGGTGATAACCGTGCCGCTGCCTACAAAGCCGCTCAGGCTTCCATCCTTGATTTCACGGGCGATGGTTTCGCTTTCAGTCAGCGCTTTCGGCGTAGCTGCGCCGTCTGGCGAAGGGCGATACGATTCGTTGTTTTGATACGGGGAATAGCTGCGGTTGGCGAAATCAGTTTCGGGCTGGGTCTGGCTCGGGGTCTTTTCTTCGTTTGGATTCTTTCCCATTCTGAGCATAACTAACCTCCGTTAAGTGAATCGCCCTAAGAAGTCGTCACTAACGCCGGGAGGGGTGCGACACTGTCACGCGATCCTTTGGCTAAAGTAGAAAAACTGGCCGCGTTGGCCAATCGAGATGGAAACCGCATGCGAGCGGGGCGACAATAATAAACAAAGCGGGTCAGGCTGTCCAGTTAATAGTTGTAGCGCAAATCGCTGCTTGAGCTCAATAGTTTTTTTGGGCTGATTTCTAATCGCGGGTCGATTCAATTTTCTCGAGCAGGTTTTCCAGAACCAGCGTCTCGCGAAAATTTTCGAGCATTGGAAAGTAAGCGGCCGCGCGATCCAAAGCTGCGCGAGGTAGAAGTCCCACAAGTTCGGCGCCGGCAATCTCGACGCCTTCTCCGGCGGCAGCTTCGCGGACCGCGTCAAAGGCGCGGGCAATGGCGGTCTGTTGGTAATCAACGAGATTCATCGAAACCTGAACAATTCCACGGCTTTTCAACTCAAAACCGAGCGCTTTAACGAAAGGCAAGCCGCCGTCACGCTCGCGAACCACGCTGGCAATCCGGCGCGCAATCGACAAATCGTTGCTGCGCAGATTCACATTGAAAGCGATGAGAAACGGGCGCGCCCCGACCGCGATGGCTCCGGCCGTGCTGTGCAACCTGGGCTCGCCGACGTCGGGAAAACGATCAGGGTTCGTAGTGATTTCACTGAGCAGCGATTCAAAGCCTTTACCGCGGACATTTTCCAGACGCACGCGTTCAGGACGCAGCGCGGCACGCTCGTAAAAGTAGACAGGGATCGAAAGCTCATGCCAGATGCGACGGCCCGCTTCGTGGGCGATGGCGATGCATTCATCCATCGTGAGGCCACTGACCGGGACGAAAGGCAAAACGTCGGTAGCGCCAATGCGCGGGTGTACTCCGGCGTGACTGCGCAAGTCGATCAGTTCGGCCGCCGTCGCCACCGCGCGCAACGCAGCGTCGACAATCACGCCCGGCGCGCCCACGAAAGTGATTACCGAGCGGTTATGGTCCACGTCCATGTGCCGGCCCAAAACGATCGCGCCGTTCACAGATTCGATCGAGCGGGCGATGCGCTCGATCGTTTCGACCTTGCGACCTTCGCTGAAGTTTGGTACACACTCAACCAGCATTGCCGATTTTTGATTGCCGATTGTCGATTGGTTCATTGGCGGCGATTCGCGAATTGCCAGCAGGATTCTAAATCGAAAAGCACAAATCGGAAATCGGCAATTGGCAATCGGCAATGAACTGATGCCCATCGACCGCTTTATCAATGAACGTAAGAACGTCTGGCAAAGGCTCGAGGAGTTGCTACAACTTCTCGATCAGATGACGCTGCGCAAGTTGCATCGCGAAGAGGTGCGCGAGCTCGGGCGCATCTACCGGCGCACTGCTTCGGACCTGGCAATTGCGCGATCTGAATCGCGCGACCCGCGGCTGATTAACTATCTCAACAGCCTGGTAATTCGCGCTCACGGCCGCATCTACCAGGCCAATGCGCAGGGCGGACAGCGAATTCGCAACTTTTTCGCGAGTGAGTTTCCCTGCGCGTTTCGGCGCACCTGGCGTTACACGGCGACTGCCTTCGGAATTTTTGTTTTGTTCACGGCGATAGCTTTCTTTGGCACGCGACACGATCCGGATTTCTCGGAATTTGCCGGCGTCGATCCGTTTTTTCGCGCCCAGTACATTGAAACACGTACACATTGGTGGGAACGCCTGAACGAAGCAAACCAGGTCGGCTCGACACTAATCTTCACGAACAACATCCGCGTGACGTTTTATGCTTTTGCGATGGGCGCTTTTTTCGGGTTGGGAACGATCTACGTTCTGGCCTTCAATGGCGCGAGCTTTGGAGCGATCCTGGCCCTTGTTTACCGGGCGGGTTTTGGCAATGATTTGCTGCTCGGCTTTGTAGTCTCGCACGGTGTGATCGAGTTGACGTGTATTTTCATCGCCGGCGGCGCCGGGCTTTTGATCGGGACCGCTCTGGTGATGCCCGGAGACCTGACGCGCGCCGACGCCTTAAAATCACGCGGCATGGAAGCCGTGCGATTGATCATCGGTTGCATCCCACTGCTGGTTATCGCCGGAATCATCGAAGGCTTCATCTCACCGCAACCAATCCCGTTCGCGATCAAGATTGGGATTGGAGCGATCACGGGCATCACTTTGTTTTCGTATTTGTTATTGGCGGGAAGAGAAGAACGGCAAGAAGAGCGGCGAAACGTGTAGCCTTCGGACAGGGTCAGTACCACCTGCGTTAGCAGGTGGAATAAAGCAGCAACATGAGAGGCGCCTTTATCCCATCCGCTCACGCGGATGGTAATGACCGTGAGTAACTGTAGATGAGATCATAGCAGCCCGCGTTCTTTCACTCTCAGGTAAGTTTCCAAAAGCTTCGGCGCCAAAACCGCCGCAGTCACGTCCAACGCCAGCCCCCCTTGCGATTCAACTAAACGCAGAGCAGCCTCGCGCAGGTGGATGATTTCTTCGGCGACCGATTGGGTGAACATTTCGCGCTCGTTTTCGGGACTCTCACGGACCACCGCTTTGAGATCGCGATCCGCGATCGTGACTACGAGTGGAAGATGCCGAGGCCGCAAAAGCTTCAGGGAAGTGAGCAGCTCGCGCGATCCTTCCTCATCAACTAAATCCGTGATTACCACCACCAGCGAACGACGCCGGCTATTGGCTGAGACAAATTCGAACGCCCTCGAGTAACTGGGCTCGATCATTTCCGGTTCGATCGCGTGTAAAGCTTCAAGCGCAGCATCGAGATGTTCTGCCCCACGCTTGGGCGGCAGGAAAGCCTGAACCCGGCGGCCGAAAACCAAGAGCCCGGCGTTGTCGCCGGCGCGCGCTGCCGCCGACATCAAAGCCAAAGCAGCATGCACTGCGCAATCCAACTTGGTTTCATTTTCAATCCGTGCCGTCATCAGCCGGCCGGCATCCAGCGCGATCAGGATCGTCTGATCGCGTTCCATCTGATATTGACGCGTGACCAACTTGCCGCGTCTGGCCGTCGCGGTCCACGAGATATGCCTCATCTCGTCGCCGAGAACGTAGTCGCGCAGCGATTCAAAGTCGCGCCCTTCGCCGCGCCACTGTGACTTGCGCCGCGCGGCCACAAACGATCGAGCGCCTAAAGCTTTCAACTCAGCTTCACGCGCGCGGCGCATGTTCGGATAAACCTTCACCATTGTGGGTTCACCGACCCGGACTTGTCTCCAGGCCAAACGCCATGACGATAGAAAGCGCACGCCAATCAAGCCAAACTCAAACCGACCTCGCTTCGGCGGAGTTAACCAATAGGCGAGCGACGCACTGGTCTGCGCGTCAACATGCAGCCGCGCTTCGCGCGAACCCGAAAGCTTCATCTGCGGCGGGTACTCGTCCTTGAGGATGAGCGTCAAGTCGCGCGGGGTGCGATTCATTATTTCGACGCGCACCTCTGTTTCCGCTCCCACGGCAAAGCGACTGCCGAAATGCCGCTCAATGCGCACGCGGTCAGATAACTTGCTGTTCCAGGCGTCAAAGATTGCGAAAGCGATCAGCAGCAAATCGTAGGTGAGCGTGAGCCAGCGCAGCAGCGGCCGGTTCCACGAGAGAGAAAGCGGAATGAACCCGACAGCGAGCAGAGCGTAGAAGAGTTTGGAGAATACGAAACGCATGTTGGCGCGATCGGTATTGCGGCTTTGCCGCCGGATGTGCGGAAAGGCTCTGCCTTCCGAGGAGAGCCCTTTTTCAAACGACTATGCCTCATGATTAAACCGAGGCGTAGCTTCAGACAGAATTAATAATCGGTGAACGGAAAGCCGAAGGCTTCCGCACATCAGGCGGCAGAGCCGCTTCGAATTCTTAACGAGGCACTTCAGCCGTTTGCAGAATGTCCGTGATCACCGAATCAGGTGTGGCCCCATCCAACTCAGCTTCGGCGCGCAACGTCAGACGATGACGCAGCACCGGTCGGGCGATGTCGCGCACATCGTCAGGCGTGGAAAAGTCTCGGCCACGAATTGCCGACAAAGCTTTGGAGCATAGCAACAGCGCCACGGCCGCGCGTGGACTGGCGCCGTAATGCGCCGCCGCGTGATCGCGCGTGCGCCGGACGATATCCACTATGTAGCGTTGGACCCCAGGCTCGACCCTCATATTTCGTACTTCGGCTCGGCATTGGGAAATGGCCGCGGCATCCGGCAGCGGCTGAATCTCAACCTGATCAAGGCGGCGCGCGTTGAATCCCGCATCCCAACGAGCGATGACCTGGTGCTCTTCATCAGCCGATGGATAGCTGAGCACAATCTTCAGGAGAAAACGATCGAGCTGTGCCTCGGGCAGTGGATAGGTCCCTTCGTACTCGATCGGATTTTCGGTGGCCAGCACGGTGAACATCGGTGACAGCGCATAACACTCACCGTCGATCGTCACTTGTCGTTCCTCCATTGCTTCCAGCAGCGCTGCCTGGGTCTTTGGCGGTGTACGATTGATTTCGTCGGCCAGAAGGATGTCGGTGAACACCGGACCACGTCGCAAGCTAAACGATGACGAAGACATGTTGAAGACGTTGGTGCCCGTAATGTCCGAGGGCATCAGATCCGGTGTGAATTGAATGCGGCCAAACCCGGCGTTGATGATGCGCGCAAGCGTTTTCACTGTGAGCGTTTTGGCGGTTCCCGGCACGCCTTCGATCAAGGCATGACCTTCCGCCAGCAAGGCCACCAGGATCTGTTCGATCGGTTCATCCTGGCCGACAATTACTTTGCGCAATTCGTTTTGGATAGTTGCGATGGTCGAGGAGACGTATTCAGGCATAGGCGAAGTTTCGTTTCGGACGTTGAAGGTTTTTGGTCTTAGATCTTAGATCTTGATCAGCTTGGCCTCCGTAAGCAGAAAGACCAGAGACAAAGACCTGGGATCAAAGTTCAGTCTTTTCCTGTTTCGCATCCCGAGCGCGTCCCTGCAGTCCCAGCTTTGATTCAATTGCTCGCAGACGCTTCACCAGTTGCAACACCACTCGTCCGCTTGTCGGCGCGCCGTTGATGGTATCTTCACAGCTTCGCATCAGGGATTCAAGCTGCTTTTGATCAATCTTTGATCGCGCTGCTACGCGGGCTGCTATTTCACGGCGTGGGCTGTTGTTATTCAGTCCGGCATGGCGCACCAGGACGCGACGCACGCGCGCATAGATATTCTCCAAAGCTAAATCATGGGCCTTCGCGCGCTGTTGCAGCTCCGCCATCGAAGCAACAAATTCGAGGCTCGATCGGCGATCGACATGCGGCAGCGGCAAAGGCCGCGCGAAACGCGTACCTCGCGACCATACAATCGCAAGTCCAATCAGCGCCAGTTGACCGCAAATTGCCAGCACCGGAGTTCCTTCGAAATATTGAATCAAAGCATTGTGCGTGTAGGCACGTCCCTGATGGAATTCGTCAAAGGCCGCTAACCCGCCTGGGCCCATCACTACGTTAATCGCCAGTTGGAGATTGTCTGCGCGATTGATTCCGTTATTCGCGACCAGGTAAGGGTCAGACAGCAGCACGATGCGGCCCTTTCCATGTGCGTAATCGATCAGCAACGCGCCACGTTCGTTCAGAAAGGTTGTGACCGGCGCCGGAGAAGTTGACTCGGTTGTGACATCGATTTCCGGCGTCGGAGTTGCGAGCGGCTCGACCTCTTCTTCCAGGTCATCGTCGTCGCTGCTCCCGCCTTGCGCTTCATTCGAGTTGTTCGGCTTATTGCCAGTCTTGCTGCGGAGGTCAAGCGTGATTGCCGCGGCGAACCGCGAGGGCATGATCTGCTCAACATTCTGTGCGAGCAACGTAGTCTGTGAAGGCCTAACCGACTTAACGTCGCGAGTCATTTGTTCGCCGTCATTCGGATTGAGCTCTGACCAGGGAAAATTCATCGGGTGGGCTCGGATCGTCCAATCTCCGGACGCAGGCAATAACTTCAGGTCAGGAGTGCGATCGATAATTACCAGACGACCTCCGCTCTCAACCCAGTGCAGAAGTTCTTTGCTTTCGGTCTTACTGAACTGAACGCGGGTGTTGCCAACGATTACGATCGTAGCGGGCTTTGGGCCGCTAATACTAAGCAGCGAAGCTGTCGGCTCGCGCCAGCGGGCCACCTGATAACCGGACTCGTGCAAAAAATCGTAGAGGGCCCGCGTGCCTGTCGCCCCGGCGTTATAGGTGGAACGATCGGGCGCGCTTTCCGAGTCTGCGGTCGGCTCGACCTGCACGTACGACGCGGCGTTGAGTAACACCAGTATCGTAACGACGATGATCAAACTGATGATGACGATCAGGCGTTGACGCATGTGGCTAAGCTTGAACGCTTCCGGATCCGGTTCTCAAAGTTTTCTGATAATCGTTTCGAAAATCGTTCCAATCATCCTCGCCGGCAGGCACCAGCCCGTACCAATGAAGCTCGAAGCTTCCGGTCAGTTTGCGCATCGAGCTGTACAGCGCAACCTTGTCGCGGACTGAGTAAAGATAATCGCGATTGGTTTTGTATTGAGCGATTTGAATGAGTTTGCGATCGCCGAGTTCGCAGAGCAACGCGATGTAGGCTTTGCGAATCGCCGAACGTAGGTCGCCGCTGCGGGCCAGCGCGTCAGCCTGGGCCAGAAGATCTGCGGAAGTTTGGTCCGGTTCAAGCCGCTCTCCGAGGATGATGCGGGCTTCACGCTTCTTCTTTTTCTTGCCGCGGCCCTGCATCAACCGCGGGCCGTATCGCCAGATCAGAAATGCGATCGCGGCGACGCAGACACCCACAACCAGAATTTGGGCAACGTTAGCAATCACGCGCGATCCGCCGGCCGCCATGGGTTTGCTGGATCGGGGAAACAATTTGGCGAGCCAACGGACGATACGCTCGAGCAGGCGCTCGAGCGCGCTGCCCTCAGGCGGCTTGGAAATGTATTCGGACCGCCGGAGAATTTCAGCGAGCCGGCCCTTGTCAGCGTCCTTGTCAGACGCGGCGTCGACTTTTCGTCGATGAATTTCCTGGATTCGCTCGTCAATAGCTTGCAGGCGCTCAGCAATCCGCGCGAGTGATTCGGAGCGCTTCACCGTGCCCCTGGTCTTCTCGTAAGTCGAGAGTTCTTCGTGCAACCATGAGTTATCGACCGGAACTCTCTGCCCATCCAACACAACTGTTTCTTCAGCAGGCAGCATTTCCCGCACGCGGATCAAATTTGTGGTGATGAAGTTTTCGGGTTGTGGATTGCTTTCGTCTTCACCTGCGCCGCGTATCTCGTCGACCAGCGCGGCGGCAGCTGCAATCCGATGTTGATAGTCATCCAGCGTTGCCGCAATCCCGATCGTTAGTGGTGCGAAGACACAAGTCAGAGCAACGGCTGCGAAGAACCTCGAGCGAGATGAAATCATCGTACGCATTCTGGTCTATCTCAAACCGAGGACGTTTCCGGTTTGAATCTGGCCCGGTGGCGGCGCCACAAACGTTGGGGCGCGTCCGGTCACCAACGCCGGCGCGAAAGGAGAAACGACACCTGGAAGTGTCGGCATCTCGGGAAGTTGGCGCGTGGCCATCAACTCGATGTCATAACCTTCGTGACGCACGCGTTCATCAACATAGAGCAGCGACAACCCCAACATCCAAATGGGCGCCAGGGTGATGTGGCTGCATTGCAAAATCACTTGATATCCAATTGCGTACCAGGTTGGCGAGTTGGCCCCGAAGGGAGACAAATCGACGCCATTCAAATATCCATACCAACCCAGCGGAATCATCAAAAGCATCAGCGCTGAGTACGTCGCAAAAAAAGTAAAGAGTGACATGGCCATCAGGCGACGGACATTCCCGCCGGCTAAGGCAAAGCTGCGACTAATTGCTGAGAAAACACCACGGCCTTCGACCAGCATCGCCTGCGGCACGTAAGCCATCCGCCCCGCGAGTATGAAAAAAACTATCAAGCCGACAACAATTGCCAGGACCACGCCAACGCCGCCGACCAGCGCAGTTATCCAGGTCGAAACGGATGAAGCAACAGCGATGGCTGCAAATACAATAAACGACAAGAACCCATACGCCATGGACGCCAGGACAGCAGCAAAGCAGAGCCACAACGCCACCATTATGCTGGCCCCGAGCAGTCCCCAAAATCTTTCTTTCACGCCGCGATAAGTTGTGCGCACCGACACCGGCTCGTTCGAAATCAGGTGCGAGACCAGATTGCGCGTCGCGCCACCCATGACGATCAAACTAAAGAGCGCGCCGCAAATGATGATGAGCCAGCCGCCCATCAACGCTAATACATAGAGTCCGACGCGGAGTCCGCTGGACGTGGCAGTCAATTCGCGGAAAGCAATCGTGCTGATGGTTGAGCCGACGGCTGAGATCAGCACAGGCGGCGCGGCGATGCGAATCAAGGTGAGAAAGTGGCGACGATAAAGCCGGACAGCGCGATCGATCAAGTCGCCGGCGCCCAAAGGCTCGAGCGAAAGTTCATGGACCACGCCGTTCATTGGCCGGAATCATCGCTGTTTTGGACGTGCGGATCAACCTCTAATTTGGTAAGCACTTCTCTGGCGTGCCGGTGCTGCGGGTAACTTCTCCCGGCCGCCAGAGGCGTGCGTGCCGGTTACTTCATTTACCAATCTTCTCGAGCTGGTCTACCAATCTGCGCGCTTCGGCGGCATAGTCGCCTTTCGGCGCCAGCCGCAGGTACTCTTCGTATTCGATCTTTGCGCGTTGTTGCTGACCAACCTTGAGCAGGACATTTCCGGCGAGCAGATGTGCTTCGGCAAAATCAGGTTTCAGTTGCAGCGTGCGGCCGACGCATGGGCCGGCCTTCATCACGTCGCCTTTCTCCCAATACAACCGAGCCAGAGTGAAATGGCCATGCCAGTTCTTTTCATCGAACTTGAGCCCATCGAGTAAAGCGCGCTCGGCTTCGTCGAGACGTTTCTGGCGCCAATAAACCTCGCCGAGAGCGAGCTGCGCCGCGGCGTTGTCGACCTTAATTTCCAGCGCGCGCTTCATCGCCATTTCAGCTTTGGGCCAGTCGCGCACATCCATGAACGCGGTGCCGAGCAATAACTGAGCTTCGAAGAATTCCGGGTAGATAGACACGGCTTTCTGAAAGTGGACCATCGCTTCGGAATGGTTCTTTCGGGCCAGCGCTTCGCGTCCGCGATCAAATTCGTCACGCGCACTCGGAGGAACTCTGGCGTCAATCACCTCGATAAGCGAGACATGAGTGGTCTTGTTTGAATCACTCGAGGTCAAGGTGAAGACCAGGTAAGCCTTGACGAGTAGAGTCAGGTCGGCATCCTGTTGTGCCGGAGCAAAGCCGGGCGCACTGATGATGACTTTGTAATAACCGCGCTGAAGATTTCCGAAGCGGAAGCGCCCGCGCGCATCGGTATTGACCTGATCGATCACGCCGCCGCTGAATCTTTCCAAACGCACCGGGAAATCGCGGGCGACGGAATTTGCGCTCGCGAGATTAACCTGGCCGGCAACTTCAAAGGATTGATTGTTGGCGCCGTAGGTGTCGCGATCGCGTTGAGCGTATACGGACACCGCAACCAACATGAAGAGTGCGATTCCGATTGAGCGAATTACCACAAGCATGACAAGTCCCGCTGGAAGTTAGCGAATCATGCTACTTTGCCCCGGTTAAGGCAAGCCCTTGTAGCGCAGACTGTCCAGTCTGCGTTGTGCTCACCGAGGTTCCTACTCTTTACTCGGTGGCGACCGGATCTCTTTGTGAATTTTTCTCTAGCCCAGGCGTTTACGCCTGGGTGGGAAACAGCAGGTTCTATCAAAGCCCCATTAATGGGGCTTTTAAAACTAATTCCTTCTTCATCCCCCGGGCGTAAACGCCTGGGCTACAGAAAAGTCATTCAAATTAGGACACCTCCCACTCCGCAGGCTGGACAGCCTGCGGTACATGTTAAGAAAGATGCCGGGTGATCTCTAGACCACCCGGCTTGAAGTTCAAATTAACCAGACCGCGAGCTGCGGTTCAGTGCCGATAGGTCAGCCCAAATTGAATCAGCCGCGCCGGCACCGCCGTTTCAGTGATCTGTCCAAAAGTAGCCGGTGTCGCGATCTGAATCGTCGATGGGAACCGGAAGATCGGATGGTTCCACAGATTGAAAACATCCATCCGCGCGCTGAAGTGGTGACCTTCGCTAATCTGGAAATTCTTGATCAGAGAAAAGTCCCAGTTCTGTTGCATCGGTCCACGGAACGCATTGCGCGGGATCTCGCCGTAGCCGGTGGCCCCCGCCGCGCCGTTGGGAACCAATGCCGCCGTGCTCACAAAATTCGGATTCAGATAGTGATCGAGCCGGCTACCCATCGGACCGACGGTAAGCAATTGCTGGATCGTGCTTGTCGTTCCCGGAGTGCAGCCAGGCATCGTGAAGGTTTGCTCTGCCAGGGGCCGGCAAACCAAAAGACCTGTGCCGAGGCCGGTGGCCCCGAATGCGCCACCAGACGTGCTGTCCAGGATCGAGAACGGCAAGCCGCTTTGATAAGTGACGATGCCGCTAATCGACCAGCCCTTGAAAAACTGATTCTGGAAGAACTCGTTCTTCGGGACTGGAATGTCGTACGAGTAACTAACGACCAGCCGGTGTGGCCGATCGAAGTCACCGCGGGCTTTGTTTACCAACGACAAGCTCGAATTGTTGAGGATGTTGGCGCCACCCTGCCCGTTACGAGTCGCGTTGAGTTCGTCTGTGCTGTACGAGCCACTGACATTGTCGATGGTCTTGGAAAAAGTGTACGCCGCCTGGAAATACATCCCGCGGCTGAGACGACGCGAGAGTGTGGTTTGCAGCGAATTGTAAGTGGCAAACCCGATGTTTCCGGAATAACGCGAACCGCGTGTGCGTGACAGGCCGAGAATCTGATGGCGCAAGGCTTCGTTGTTTACCGTGTTCGCGGTGATCGTATAACTGGCGCCGTTGATGTCTCGCACCGTAACCGGAGCCGTCGGGCTGGCTACTGTCGCGAGGAACGGATCCCAGATGCCCAGGCCACCAATAAAGTGCGAGCCGACGTAGCCGACCTCAACCGCCCAACCTCGTCTGAGTTCTCGCTGAAGAGTGAGGTTCCACTGTTGCGTGTACGGCGTGTACACGCTCGCGGGAACGCTGGTATAGGAAGCGAGGTTGATCGAACAGTTGGTCGCTGTGCCGCCAAAGTTCGCACAGGCCTGGCCTGCTTCGTTGACGAAGATTGGCCCGACATTCGGATCGTTAACGTCCAGCGGGCCGGCGCCGCTGATGCGTCGCAATCCGGCAAAGCGGCTGGCTTGCGGAATGAACGCGGTGGCGATGGCCGAGGGCGGTGGAATGCTGGCGAAAGGATTCTGCAATTGGAACGAAGTTGGCGTGGTCGTGCTCGAAAGCGGTTGCACGGTGAACGGCGCCGCCAGCGAGTTCTGCAGAATGTTCTGGTTAGAGAGGCGCTGGTAGTAAAGGCCGTAACCGCCACGCACTACGGTTTTCTGGTCGCCGAAAACATCGTAGGCAAAACCAAAGCGTGGAGCAAAGTTGTTCGAATCAAAACAACTTGCCAGCGCGCAGTCCTTGATACCGGGTGTGCCGACAAAGCCGGCCAGGTTTACTTTTTCCGGATACAGGAACGGGTTACGACCCTGGGCCGCAAGGGCTGGATCGAATATCCCTGCACGGAAAAGTTTGTCGTGACCGAAACTCATTCCTTCCCAACGCAGACCGATGTTGAAGGTCAGTCGCTGCGACCAGCGATAATCATCCTGAAAGAACCCCGAAAAATCCGTGGCTATGAAGTTACGCGCCGGATCTCCGAAAGCCGATTGAATCGCAGTCACGCGGCCTTGAAGGAAATTCTGAAACGCCGTGAAATTGTTCCCCGTCCCCGTGGTCGCCGCGGTCGTGAGCGAACCTCTGACCGCAAAGTTATTGAACCGATTCAATTGGTACTGAACCGCTTCGCCGCCGAACCGCATGGTGTGCTTGCCCCTGGTCCATGAGAAAGTATCGACCAGGTTGAAGGTGTTCGACACCGTGCCGCGATCGTCGTTGACTCCGGTACCTACCGTAAATAATCCGCTTACCGCGAATTGATAAATTCCCGGAAATTGATCGCTGTTGCCGCGCTGGGCGCCAACGTCCTGAAGCGTGATCAGATCAGTCGGGATGTTCGCAAACAGGAAACGACTGAACCCGAAACGCAGTTCGTTAACTTTCGTGGCGCTGAAGTTGTGCGTTTCCGTAAGCGCAAAGAAACGGTTCCACTGAGTATCAGTGCGCGGAAAAGCCAGGTTGCTGGCGGTGCCCAGCGGCTTGGTGGCGTCGCCTTCATCCCAGAACCAGCGACCGGCGATGTGGTCCTTACCGCCACGCATGTCACGGTCATAACTGATCGTGTACTGATTGTCGGTGATGGGCGCAATGCCGTTGAAGGTGCAAGTGAAAGTAGTTTGAGTTCCGCCGACAGTCGGATTACCGCAACCGCCCTGTCCGGGTCGCGGAATCGCGAAGGCGCCGCCGTAGATGTTGCTACTCAGGTTAAGAATGTTTACGGCGATCGGATCGATCTGGGCAGCGGTCAGCCCCACCGTCTGTCCCGGATAGACGCCTGAAGCCAGCAGCGCCGCTGAGGTCGTACCGTCAGGGTTGCGCGGAAATGTCGGAATCGTCGGCGTAACTACCGAACCGGCCGGATCGATCCCATTGCGCGCGCGCACTCCCTGGTAATTGAAGAACCAGAATCCGCCCAGCTTGGGCAACGGGCCACTGGCGTCGCCGCCGAAAACATTCTGCAGCAAGCGGCCGCGGCGTTTCCCCTGACGATTAAAGAAGAACTCATTTGCATTAAGAGCATCGTTGCGATGCGACCAGTAACCTTCCCAATGGAAATCTTTCTCGCCTGATTTGATTACCAATCCCAGCGCGCCGCCGCCCTTGCTTCCCTGCGAAGCATCGTAAAGCGAAGTCGCCACCTTCATTTCCTGAAGCGTGTTTGGATTGGGCAAAGGCACGGTGTCAAAGTGTGCGAGATTGAAATCGTTGACGTTGATGCCCTGCAACGAGACGCTGTTGTTGCTCGTGCGCTGACCATTCACCGTCACGTCGGCGGTGCCCCGACCAGCGGATCGGACGTCCGTCGGCTCACCAGTCACACCGGTCGACAGATTGAGCAGGAACAGAAAGTTGGGCGAAGCCAGCGGCAAATTGCGAAGCGTCTGACCATCCAGTGCCTGGCCCGTGGTTGCGCTGGAAGGATTGATGAGGCTCGGCGTGGCTTCGACCTGGACAACTTCCTCGATGCGGCCGGCTTCAAGCGACACATTCTGTCGAGTGGATTCGGTAATTCTCACCTCGACGTTCGCGACGTTGGCTTTCTTGAAATTGGATGCTGATATTTCGAGGCGATATTTTCCCGGAGGTAAGAGCGTCACCGCGAACGCGCCATCGCTGTCGGTGGTCAACGAGCGGACTGATTTGCCAGTTGACTCACTGATGACTTCCACAGTGGCGCCGGCTACGACGGCGCCTGTCTTGTCCGACACTACACCGGTGATGCCTCCCGTCTGAATTGCCTGCGCCGAGACCAAGACGTACAGCAGTCCCAGCAGGAACCCGCTTGCTAGAAAGCGAAGTACACAACGCATTGCTGCTTCCTCCTTTTGTTTTTTCTTTGAGGGACCGACTAAATTTCCGGCAGTTTGAACCGATTCGTGGATTCGAAAACGATCCAACCCGCGTCCGAGGAGACTGTGATTTCAGTTTAGGCAAGCAATGTTCCGCTTCGGATCGCAAACCGAAATCCTGTGAAATGTGGTTATCGGAGATTCGCGAGAATTGATTGCAACTTAATCGTCACAATCGCGGGATGAGAAAATGGTTTTTCTTACGATTTCTCGGAGACGGAACGGTTGACGAATATCAGGATTTGCTTTCAAAAAACAGAACCGAGTGAGGCTTCAGCTAACCGAAGACTCACTCGGATTCGTTTCGGGCTCAAAAGTAAGTTTTAGTATTCCAATTCGCCCTGATACTTCATCTCAGCCACCTTGAAGCGGCGATCGATTTTTATGCTGTCGGAGAATTGAGCGAAGAAACGGATCTCGGTGCTGGTCGCATCAAGGAAGGGTTTCTCTCCCGGATTGCGCACGAAAATAAAGCGCGCGCCGAAGCCATCTTTTCCCGGCGGAACATATTCTTCCAGAAACAATTGCTTGCCGTCGCTGCGCTGCAGATAAACATTATTCTTGAGTGTGGCGGTGACCGCGCTATTGAATGCCTGCATCACTGCGTTGCCCTTGCGCTGGTCGGTTGATGCGTACAATACGGTGATGATGATGGACGAGTCAGCTTTGACGTCGGCAAAACGCTGTAATCCGGCCATGACATCCGGCGGCGGATTCTTTTCAAGCATGATCGAGCGGGCGAGAGCCTGACGAACCGGCCGCGCCGAAAAAAAACGCACAAAATACTTAACACTCACCGCCTGGTTCGTGGCGCCTTCAGAGATGCGCGATCCTGTTGTCGAAGTGTCGCGCGCGCCGAGACGCGGATCGGAGGTGGGCGAATACATCATCTGAGATGTATCGGTGTCCGTCTGAGTCTGACTCCAGGGAGATTCATCAAGCATCTTCTGGGTTTCTTTCTTGTTCCACTCTGTCCATTTTTTATCTTTTTGCGCGAGGGACGTGACGACGAAGACCGAGAGAGTCAGGAGCAACAGTGGAAAGAAGAATCTGAGAGTTTTCATGGGGGGCACCTTTCAGTTTTGATGTCGGCGGCTCAATACTCCAGCCTCTGATCGAAGATCATGTCAGACACTTTGTAGGTCATGTTCAGTTTGAACGAATCGTTGAATTGCGCAAAGAACCTGACGGTCCCGCTGTCGGAGCTGAGAAACGGCACGCCGTCGACGAGCCGCGGAAAGATAAATTTCGCGCCCAAACCGTCGGCGATTGGAGGTATGTACTCCGACAGAAACAAGCGCTTGCCATCCTGACGCTCGAGGTAGGCGTTGTTTTTCAAACTACCCGTGTTGCCGCTGTTGATGGCCTGCATGATTGGACCGGTAAACCTCTGGTCATTTGATTCCACGCTGACGGCGATGACTATGTACGGGCTGAAGTCACGCTCAACGAAGGCTTGCAACTGCGAAATCAGCCGGTCGTCAGGTTGCTCCTGCTTGGATAAGATCATCTTGGCGAACGCCTGACGAATGGGACGTGCCGATAGAAAACAGATCCGGTACGAGACATTAACGACCTGGTTGACCGCGCCGCGGTCCGCGCGATTATTGTTTACCGACTGCTGACCGGTGGGAATGGTTACGGTGGGCCGTCCCGGAGAAGCCGAGCCTTGCCGGGTGGGTGAATAGAACATCTCAGACGCATCGGTATCGACCTGGGTCTGGGACCAGGGAGAGTCGGCGAGCAGGTGCTCGGCGTCCTTCTTTCGCAGTTCCATCCACGACTTGCTGTCTTGTTGTCCCGAGGCGCTAAACGCCGCGATGAGTATAGTCGCGAGCGCCGCTAGAGAAAGCGACCTGGTTCCCACCCATCCTCGATGAATCAGCATGAGAGTTCTCTGAAGGTGCTCTTACCGGCGGCAGTTATTAGAATTCCAATCTGCCGTCATACATCATGTCAGCGACTTTGAACCGGCGACTGATTTTGAAGGCTTTCCCCATCTCCATCGCGAATTTGACTTCGCCGCTGGTGGCCTCGATAAAAGGCTTTCCCTCAACCGTACGAGGAAAGACAAACTTGGCGCCTAAGCCATCCTGGGTTGGCGCACGGTAATCTAACAATTGAACGCGTTTGCCATCTTTTCGTTCCAGGTAAGTCACGTCTCTTAAGGCGTTGAGATCGGCAGTGGTCAAACCCTGAGCGACCGGGACCATTCGTTTCGCGTCGTTGCCTTCCATCGTAATCGTGATGACGATGTAGTCGCCGAAATCACGATCCACGAAACTCTTCAATTGGGCCACCTTCTCGGCCGGCGCCCCTTGCAGTTCAACCTTGCGAACAAACGCCGCACGGATCGGTTTGGCAGTCAGGAAGCGGACGCGGTAATGAACAGTCCCAGGCATTTTCTTATCGCCTGACTCTCCGGCTTTGGCGGCGGCGCCGGCATTTCTGACCTGGTTTTCTCTCGCTGCGGTGGTCGAAGTGATTGCTGAAGTTTGGCTCGGCTCGTCCGAACTGCCTCCTTCGGTTTGGGTTTGACCCCAGCCAGAGTCATTCAAAACTTTGTCGGTGTCTTTCTCGGACCACTCGGTCCAGGGCTTCGTCTTTTGGGCCGACGCAGAAATCGCCAGCAGGATTAACAGCGAACAGCTAAAAACAAATTTCTTCATTTCACTTGGGCTCCTCGGAGAAATGGCATTGATACAAAACGAATCGGGCTAGACGAGTCTAGGCCGTCGCGTCACAACCATAATCATTAAAAGTCGAGAAACGATCGGAACCGTGATCCAAAGCAAGGTCGCGACGCACATAATCGAGATGCACTACCGACATCAAAAGCGTCGCGCGCTCGTCCACCAGGCGCAGGGTTAAATCGTGCGCGGCAATTTTTTCAGATGAAAGTTCTGAAAGCAAGTAATGACGACAAGCGAAGCTTGGCACTTCACCCAGATCGATTCGCCCCAACAGGCCTCCGGCGGCGAAGACTTCCAATGCCGGATGGCCGGCGACGCCTTTGTCATCAATATTGATAACGCCGATGACTTCGTCGCGAATAATGCGGCCCCCGGTTTTTTCCAGGCGGGCGCCGCACGCAATGTAATCCGTGGCCAGCGTCCCGCGCGGGTTTGATTTTTGATATCCGCGCGCAGATTGCAGGCCTGGCCGAAAGTGTGTGAAGGCATGCGCGCCCCACTCTTTCACGGAAACCTCGACCTTCATCAGCGTGTGGTTCGTAGTTGGGGCGAGGGCCAAAGATAGTCCGCCGCCGAATGACTTTGGCAGGGAAAGGTCGGCGCTGCGAAACATGCAGCTTTGCATGCCGCCGAGTCTGATCACGTCACGTTCGATCTGCTTCGCGGAAATCGTGTCGGGCAGTTTTGTCTCAGGCGTAATTTGCCAGGCCACACTCCCGGCGCCATCGGTTACGAACGGCGAAATCCAGAGAAACTCCTCGATGGGCGCGCCTGAGCTAAGGTGAAAGCGTGAATCCAACGTAACCCCGCCAATGCGTTTGGATTGGAACAGGAGCGGCGTGTACAGGATATTCTTCGCTTTAAAGCGACCGGCAGAGTCGAACGGTGCAGCCGCAGGTGTCGGCTTGAACGGAGCTTGATGAATGGGATGCTCAACGCTGAAACGAACGCCGCCCGCGCGCTTGAGCATCAGGTACGCAAATCCTTTTTGCGATCCCTTGCGATTGGTGACGGCGATGGTGCCTCCGGCCGTAGTCAGCAATTGAGTTGAATGGTCGGTTTCCTTCGCTTCTCCGGCAAACATCGGCCGCGGGCTGTCGGTGAATTCTCCCCGCCTCAGATCGAAGAGCAGAGAAGACCGGGGCTTCAATTCGTAAGGCGCTTCACGCAACTTCGATCCGAGCTCATCGTAAATCGCGATCGACCCGGCGCTCAGTTCTGCATTGGGATTGAAAAGACTGAAGAGCGCCTGGTATTCAACCAGGGGCGGGAAGGGCATTGAATAAAAAAATGTATCAGGCCGTTGCCATTGAAGCGGATCAGGATTGGCGTGCACGTTGTCGAACGAGTTGTTCGTCTTCCAACGGACGAACGCTGAACTGAACAGATCGCTGGCATGCATCGGCTGGCGCCCGTTGGGCCGCAAACGAATTCGCATTCCGCCCCAAAAGCTTTGTGTATCCCCGAGCAGGTCGCGCAGACTTATTACAGTGGTGTGCATGGCCGGGACCGTGAGACGTTTAGTGACGCCCTCGGCCCCAATCACTTTCCCGGCAGCGTCGTAAAGATAGATTTCGTATTCACTGGCGTCCGCGCCATCTTCGTAGCCCCTGGCGCCGACAAAAGTATCGGACGTTAAAAATATTTCGGAGCGTAAACCAATTTTCGGGTCATCGATCACGAACGGTGCGCAGACATCCAACCAGCAGCTTTGGCTTGTCTCAACCGGTACAGGGTGGTAACTAAAGGAATCGGTGGTGCGGGAATGCCTTGAAAGAAACAGCCGAGGAAGTGTTATCGCAGCAACTACAGATCGAAGGAATCTGCGTCGACTTACATGGTGCGCATTTCCAGAGTCCATTAAAGCCGGCTCAATACTTCCTTCTCTTTGTCGCTTGGTAGTTTTCCTACCCATGATTCGACTACAGTGCCGCGTTGATCGATTATCAATAAAGTGGGAGTTGCGGCAACTCCTATCGACGCTAACGGAGCTTGTTTGATCTCGTCAACGGAGACGCCCAACTTTTCGAGGTAAACTTTTCCCTGCTCCTGAGTCTGTGGCAACACTGCAATAATATTAATCGAGTTCTTCTTGACCTTTTGCGCAACGATGGCTTTGTAAAACTCGGCGCTCTCCGTGCAATAGTGACAAGTGGTCGAAACAGCCAGGATCAGAGTCCGTGAATTCCGGCTCCAGTCGGTATTCGGCAACGAGATTGTTGTGCCCGGGGGTATTTGGAGATCTCTTTGCGCTTGAATAGCAGGCGGGTTCTCAATAGGCCTTGGCAAGAGAAATTTCTTTATTAGTACAATTCCTAATAATACCGATACCGCAATTATTGCGACGGAGGTTAGGTTTTCTAGAGTTTTTGACAGCTTTGAATCCATAGTGCTCTCTTCTAGCCATGGATCAACTCGAGTTTCGGATCGATGTCTCTTCTTGTTGCCTCTTCAGGTCAGCAATGCGGGTAGCCAATGCACCCAACGGTTCTGGGGTTGGGCGTGCAGAAGCAGACCTGCAGGTCAAAGACGTAATAGTTGTACTGATTGTTGCAGCAAACTTCGAGGTCATTTCCGGCTAAGCCCTGACATGATTGAAATGGATCGGTGTAATTCGAACCATCCAGACACTGGGCGCGTTCACCACACCAATTTGAAACGCAAATGTCGCCATAACCAACGCCATTCTGTGCACCCGGCCCACCCGATCCGCCGCCACAATTTGCATTCTGACAATAATTAAAGACTTCGGTGCAGTTCCCGGTGCACTCATAATACTCGTACTGACACAGTTCATCCGGATTCCCGTCACTGCGACACCAATCGTACTCGCCAGCGCAGCCGCTGTAACACGACTGGAAAGCCGTATAGCAGTTACTGCAAGCATCGGCTCGGACAGTTTGTTCAGGGCCCAGAAGACTGATGAAGGCTAAAGCGACCAAAAGGAAGCTCAGAAGAAGTATCTTTCGTTTCATCGCAGTTTCCCTCGAATCGAAAATTTTAATGGGGAAGACAAAGAAGTCTTCCCCATTGGAAAAACGTGGTTCGCTTTAGAAGTTCAAGCGAAGCACGAGCTGACCAACACGGCCGCCGGGATCGTTCGTGGTTGAAAGATCCTGATAGGCCGAAGTAATACGAGCAAAGCTCGAGTTGGTCAAATTGCCAAGCGCGTTCACGTCGTTGCCGGAAGCGCCGGGCTGGAAGTTGATGTTATTGAAAGCGTTCAGGAACTCTAAGCGCATTTCAAGGTTGATGTTCTCGCTGAATCGGATCTTCTTAGCCATCGCCAGGTCAAACCTGAAGAAAGATGGGCCATGAAGAACCATGTTGGCGAACCCGCACTGGCCGACATAGGCTTGAGCGCAATTAAAACCGGCGGGAGCGATGTATTTGCCTATCGGCGCCCCGGTGGTGTACTGCGGACCAGCAGTCGTCAGAGCGACGTTGAAGGCCTTGATGGTGTTGTCGCGGATGTCCTTCGGCAGGAGATAGACGAATCCGTCAGTATCTCTATAGACTCCCACAGCTCTTTGCAGGTCTTTGTAGGTCATCCCGATGAGTTGGAAGTTGCTGGAATTCTGAATTCCAGGTCCAATGCTGACCGGAGCGTTGAAGACAAACGGAATACCGCTTTGGATGCGGACATTACCGTTAAAGCCCCAGCCCCCGACCAACTTGTCGACGATTCCGTTGGCATCGCTCATGAACATCTTGCCTTTGCCGAACGGCAGTTCATAGATGAAGTTGGTTTTGAAGGCCTGGCGGATGTCGAACGGCGCAATGCCTTTCTTCAGCCAGAGATTGCGCAGGGTAGCCGGTTGATCAAACACCACCGAACTGCTGGCATAAGTGTTCGAAAGGGTTTTGCCAAACGTGTAGTTCGCCTGAATCAGGAAGCCCTTCGTCAAACGTCGACGGAATTCAAGGGTCAGCGCGTCATACCACGACTGAGCTCCATTGTTGACCACGAATGGGTCGCCCCGTTTGCCCGGGTTGGCTACGAACTGGTTGAGTGGGAACAGGCCCAAACCGGTACAGCCAGCGACCGTCGTTCCGGCGGTTCCCTGGTTGGTGGTCAGGCCAAAGCATGGCTGACCAAGTGCGGTCCGGCGATTGTCAAACACGGTGGAGGCTAAATTCTGCCCATACGTAAGCGGAGCATAATTGAGCGGGTTCATCGTGTTGGTATAAGCAGTAGCGCCCCAGTTCGGGTTGCTGTAGAGAGCATTGCACGAAATTATGCTGTTACAGTTTCCCGCACCGGAACCGGCAACGGCCTGGAAGTACCCGAAAGTGATCGGCAACGGCGACGTGCCGGTTCCTGGTCCCTGATAGCGGAATTGAACACCGCGCCCAGCTGCGATATTCGCCGCCAGGTTCTGCGCCGCCAGTTGCCATTCAGAGAAGACACCGTTTTCGACAATGTTGATCTCGTTGAGGTCGACTTGCCGCCACAGTTTATGGCCCCGGTTGCCGACATAGCGAACTTCAAAAACGTTGTCCTTCTTGAATTCTCGCTGAATGCCGAGCGACCATGATTCAACATAACCAATCTTGATGTTCGGATCAAAAGCATTTACCGCATCCGTAATCAGACCGGAGTTGGGATATGTGGGGGTCGCCGGGACGCAGCCAACAGGAAGGCCTGGGCTGGTGCAGTTCGTCGGCGCGGGGTTAAGGTTTTGCCGCAGGTAAGAGCCCACCGGCAGATTGCCGAGGGTCAGCGAGCGGCTGGCCGTAAGCGTACCACCGGGGTTCGCGCCCACAACTCCCTGAAACACGTTCGTGCCTTCGCGCACGGACGCCATTGAGAATCCGCCGCGGAGCACCGTTTCTCCGGATTCGCCCGTCAGCTTATGCAGGAAGCCCGCTGAGAAATTCGGACTCCAGGTGAAGCCAAAACTCGGCAGGAAGATACCTGTGTCGTTGTAGGCTTTGCTTCCTTTTGAGAACAGCGTGTATTGGGATCGGCTGCCGGCCAGGGTTCCGGGACGGAACAGGTTGCCTGTACCCGATTCACCAAACAATGCGTCGTAGCTGACGCCTGCATAAGTATCGTTATCAGCCTGAATGGCGGCTTGTCGTTCATAGCGCAATCCGAGAGTCAAGGTGACGTTCGGACGGAAACGCCAGCTGTCCTGTCCATAGGCGCCCCATTCAAGTGAATGAGCGCGACTGATGAGTGGACCGAGATAGGTGTACTGGTTATTGTCTTCGCTCAAGCGGGCGTTTCCAGTGAGTGCACTCAGACGGCCCGACAGCACTTGATAAAGACTGGCAGCGCCATTCTGTTGGGTCGCCGGAAGGAAACCAAACGCGTTGAATGGCAGCGAGTCGGCAGCCTGGCTGGGCACGAACGCCGCACTCGGAACGACGGTTTGCAGTTGTTGCCAGAAGGCGATGCGCGTGGCCGTCGCTCCAAAGTTAAACGAGTGATTGCCGTGAATCCAGCTGACGTTGTCCGAAAACTCGCGGACCGGGCTGTTACGTCGTTGCGGACCGGTGGTGACGGTCGCGGACGTGACGCCGGCCTGACCAATACCGAGGCTGAAGCCGCCCTGGTTGGCAAACTGCGAAGCACCGACTTCTCCGAAGAAGAGTGTAGTACCGCCAACGATCCCGTAACGTGCCTCATTAACGATGTTGTTGGAAATAGTCCACCTCCAGGCCGTCGAATTCGAGAAGCGAATCGAGGTCTGAGAACCATGATTTGGAAATCCGGGGAAGGCTGGGTCGACGCCGTTAAGGAAATCGACGACGCCGCCGAACACCTGGTAATTCCAGATATTTTCGATGTGATGTTTCTTCGTCACGTTGAAATCCAACCGAACAGTTGGGAAGCGGCGGAGTTGGCCGCCCTTGTTAACAAACGAAGTTTGTTCGAGATTCGGATCGCCACTGGCCCTTGGGCTGGGACTGGCACTCCGAATCGAGGTCAGCAAAGCGGCAATCGTCGGGTCGGCATTAGCGAACGCCCCGGGAATCGCTGCATTGGTGATGACCTGATAAACATTAAGGGAGCAGAGACGGCTTGCGCCTGTTCCCGTGCACGTGACAGTCCCTCTGCCGGGCGACGTCAAGGCAATGGTGCTGGGGTCGAATGAGCTGGAAAGGAATTGGTATACGCCGTTCTGGGCGTTGGTCGAAAGAACGGTTCTGGTACGCAGCGCGCTTTCCGGCAGTCGGTACTCTTCATAGTTGAAGAAGAAGAACGCCTTGTCTTTTCCGTTGAACAAGCCTGGAATCGAAATCGGTCCACCGATCTTGAATCCGGGTTGGTTCAGGATGATCGAGGTTCGCGCCGCGCGGCCGGTGACAGGATCCGGCGTCAGGTCACGATTGTTGAACCAGTAGTTGGCGTTCAATCCGGGGGTGCGGTAATACCAGTAGCCGCCACCGTGATATTGGTTGCCACCACCCTGGGTGACGAATTTGATTTGAAACGCGCCTTCGCCGGAGCTCTCCGCGCCGGGGTTCGAGGTCGAAGTAGTAACTTCGCTGATCGCGTCAGTTCGGGGGCGAATGTAAGTAAAGAAACCATCGTTGGACTTGAGCAGGTTGTCCTGAACGTTGATGCCATCGAGCGTGATGTTAAGCGCGCCCTTCGGCAGTCCGTTTACTGACGATTGGCGCGGACGGCCGACGGTGGTCGTGCCGGGCAGGGCCAGCACCAGGTCGAGCGCGTCGCGGGACGCCGTCGGAATGTCAGTGATTTGGCGACCGGTCAGAGTAGTTCCGATGGTTGCCGACTGGCTCTGAATAACTTCACCGCCGCCGACAATCGTAACCGTTTCCTGGGCGGTGCCGACCTCGAGCGTGACATTGACGGTTGCGGGCGTGCCGACGTCAACTTTCACATCCGTGACCTGCGTCTTTTTGAAGTTTTTCATTTCGATGGTGACGACGTAAAGGCCGGTCGGCACCGCGGGAATGTTGAAATTGCCACTGTCCGATGTAGTGGCGGTTTTCTGCTCTCCCGTTGATTTATTCTTAGCAGTAACTGAGGCGTTCGGGACGACGGCCCCCTGGGGGTCAGTCACTGTGCCTGCAATGGATCCGGTGGGTGACAATTGGCCGTAGGCCGGGAGGCCAAAGACGGCGACAGCCACCGAAACCAAGAGAAACTTGAACAACAGATTTTTCATTTGGAGCTCCTCCGAGAAATAATTGTTTGAACACAGCTAAAAATCAGCTGAACCGAGGTTGTAATTCCTAAAGGTACGCGAGTGCCAAGAAAAACAGCTTGGCTCTATTTATGAAAAACCGAGACAGAGGTGAAACTACCAGCGAGAGGCAAAATGCAAATAGTGGGCCAGCAACAGGTAGGACAACAAAGCCTGTTTTTTAGGCCTTAGGTCAGGGTTTGCCCCGATTCCAATGGAACAGGCTCTGAGTTTCTGAATATTATTTCAAATAATTGGATTCGGTGTTCGGCCCATCGACATCGGTGGAAACCCTCAGATTTAGCCAGAGGTGGCCGCTTAGTGGCCGTGGTTCTGGGAGCGTTTGTTCTGGCGGACCATCTGACGTACCTGTTCGGCGTCTTTGGCTTTCGGCGCGAGTTTCAGGTAGGTTTCGAACTCAGCCACGCCTTTTTCGCGCTCTCCTCGCTGGAGGTAGATTGCGCCCAGGAACCGGTGTGCGTCTTTCACGTCGTCTCCTCCCAACTCAATCGCGCGCGTCAGCTGAACTTCCGCGTCGGCAAAGCGACCCAGGTTGGCCAGGGCCTGGCCAAGATAGAGATGGCCATTTGCCGATTGATCTCTCTCCTTCAGAGCCGTCTGCAATTCGGTTACCGCCAAATTGAACTTGCCCATGACCGTGAGCAGGATGCCATGAGTAAGCAGAGGCGTGGCTGACTGAGGCGCCAGCTTCAACGCTTTGGCCAGGGCTTCGTCAGCCTTGTCCAGTTCGCCCAGCCGCAGGTACTGAACTCCCAATTCATTGAACGCGAGCATGAAATCGGGGTATTCCGAAATCGCCTGTTTCAACTGTTCGATGGCAGCCTTGTTGTTCCCGGCCTGAGCTAGTGCCTGGGCCTTTTCATAAAATGATCGAGCGCGCGGCGGCACGTTCGCAAACTCGGCATTTAGAACTCCGGTCCTGGTTTCAGTTCGTCCCTTCAAAGACAGCCGGACACTCAAAAAATAGTTCTGCGGCGCCATCCCACGTGGTTGGATAACCGTCACGCTTTGCGAGAAAGGTTCAAAATCTGGTTCCTTATCAATTACCACGATGTAGTCACCGGGAGGCACCTGACGAAAGACGAAGTTTCCGCTGTCGTCAGTCGTCGAGATTTGGTCTCCTCGCGTCATAGTTCGTAGCCGAATCGAAATGCGCCTCGTGATGCGCTGTCCGGTTGAGGAGACGATCATGCCACTGATTTGGTTGTTCCCCCCAAAACCTGTATCGGTTGTTGCCGACCCTGGAGGAATACCCTGGGCGGTTACTCGAACTACGAGAAAAAGCAAAAACAAAACTACCGATAATCCTGGTCCACTTACAATTCTCTTTAACATAATAACCACCTCAATCGGAGTATCGCTTAGTGCGTCTTTTGGGAATTCTTCGGACTGAGCATATCTCACTAATGGCGGCCAGTGAACATTCCTGGGATGACAATGAAAAGGGCGTTGCCGAAATCTCCGACAACGCCCAGAAAATGGATCGAACCTCGGAGGTAGATCCAGTAAGTCGGGCTAGAACCGCAGTTGCGCGATGATGTTCATCTGACGTGAACTACCACGCTGCAAAGTAACTCGACCGAACGACGTCGAATCAAAGTTAATAAAGTTCTGGCCGGCCGTGTTGGCGGCATTACTTGGAAAGACGAAATTGGGATGGTTCAGGACATTGATTGCCGTGCCCTTGATCTCGAACTTCACTGTTTCCGTAATTCGGAACCGCTTGGTAAGACTCAGGTCGAAGTTAAAGTAACTCGGGCCGTTGAGGCTGTTTACCGGGAAATTGCCGAACGTGCCCGGGGCCGGAGCAGTCATCAAGCCTGGTTTAAGTGTCGCCGCGGTAGCCTTGCCATTAACGATGGTTTGGTTAAGGAGATCCGGGTTAACGTAGAACAGGCCGGTTGACGTTTTGTAGATTCCAACGTTCTTCTTAAACTCTTCGAAAGTAATACCGGTGAGCTGCGCCCCGATGTTAGCCGTGCTGTTATTGAATGTTGACCGGCCTGAGCCCACGTACCATGGCGCGCCAGTCGCCCAGGTGACAATAGCTCCCATACTGAAGCCGCCCACGATTCGATCTACGACATCACTCGACCCGTTCAAGAACTGCTTACCCTTTCCGAACGGAAGATCGTAAATGCCGTTGGCGACAAATCGTTGGGTCTGGTCCTGGATCGAACGGCGATAATCCGCACGTGGATTGCGCAGTGTCAGGCGAGAGACCAGATCGCTCTGGTTGTTTCCCTGGGCATCGACTGCGTCACCCATTGCCTTGCTCCAGGTGTAGTCCGCCTGGAACTGCAATCCGTTCGAGAACCGGCGGCGAAGCTCGATCTCCATTGCGTTGTAGTTGGAGGTTGCGTCATTTTTCAGGATATTCACAAAAGCCGCATTTGGATTAGCCACGAAGAAATTTCCCGCCAATCCAAGCGCCGCGTTTTCGCGATTAGCCCTGTACGTTGAACTGAACGCCAACGTATTGGCAAAGGCGCCGACATTGTTATTGGTCAAGTTGGTAATGAATCCCGAGTTTGTATAGTCGCCTGCACGACCGGTAAAGAACTTGTCAAAGATCGGCAGAGCCGCACAACCAGCGCAACCCGGGGCGAAGCTTGTTCCACCGCGAGCGGTAAGGTTCCTTTGAGCGTTAAGGAATTCCTGCAGGAACCCATTCTCGAAGATGTTAACTTCGTTAATGTTCAAAGCACGCCATGCGTTGGGCGAATAGTTACCAACGTAACGGACCTCCAGCGCGGTGTTCTTAAAGATCTCGCGCTCGATACCGAAATTCCATTGGTGCACAAAGGCGGCACGAAGGTTCGGATCGGCCGTCCACAGACCGCTGGCAGTATTCGTCAGGAAATTCTCTCGATCAGAGATCGGGATTTTGAATGCCGGAAAGTTCAAAGGCACGCCGGCGGCAGTCAGCTGGCCAACAAGTTGATTCGTACCGCCGCCCAGCGGCGACGTGTTAGCCGTCTGGATCAGGCCAGGATTGGTGTTCCCGGTTCCCAGAAGGTTAGTGAAGGTCGTGACTCCGTCATGAAGAAAGCTCATCGCGTATCCGGCTCGGATAGAGCTGGTGCCTTCATCGCCAAACAAACTGTGGAAGAGTCCCGACTTAAAGGAAGGCGAGTAGGCAAAACCGACAGACGGCGCGAAGTTGTTCCAGTCATTCTTGTAAAGGCCGATGCCGGTATCGCCGCTGACGAATACCAGTGATGCGAACGGCTGCGTCTGACTGCCCGGAGCTGCGGTCGGTTTAAACAGATTGCCCACTCCCGAAATGCCCCAGATAGAATCAAAGTTTGCTGGCTGAATGGCCAGTCCGTTCGGAACGGTCGGAACACCCATGTAGTCCCAACGCACGCCATAACTTAGGGTAAAGTTACTCTTCATACGCCACTGATCCTGGGCGAAGAGCGCCAGATCTTTTCCCTGTACCTGTCGTAATCGCGTGTACCCAGGCACAAAACCGGAGGTCGGACTTTGGACATTTAAGGTTTGGGCAGCGCTCCCCAAAAGGCCGGTGATCGCGCCGTAGACTGTATTAGCAGCAGTCAAGTTTGCGGCGGAGGCTCCTGGCAGATTGTTGGCTATCGTCAAGTTGGTGTTGTTGGCCGTGTTCGCCGCGATTGGACCAATCTGGTTCAATTGGACGATACCGGCGTCGTTCCGGCTGATGCCCAGGACATTCTGCCAGTCCATGCCAAACTTGTACGCGTGATTACCCTTAATCCAACTCAGGTTATCGGTTACCTGGTGGACGATGGTGTTTCGCGGCTGAGGCAGAAACGTGTTGTCATAGTTGGTGAGCACGCCCGGCAGCGATATGAATGGAACGAGCTGTTCCTGGTCGCGGTTGAAATCTACCGGGGCCCATTGGCGGCCGTAGCGTAATACGTTGGTCACATTGCTTCCAAATGTTGACACCAACGCGGGCGTGACCAGGTTTCGGGTTGACGCCTGAAACCCATTTACGCCGCCCGGAAATGGTGCTTCCAGTCCGTTGGTGGTGACATCGGGGAACGTTCGGGTAATGACTCGGCTGAAAACAAATTCAACTTTATGCGAGCCCAGGTCCCTGTCCTTAAATATCTGGTGGTCATACCGGAAAACGTACTTGTCGTTCGAGGTAAGTTGTTCGGCATTGAATGTGAAGCAACTAATATTGAAACCATCGCCGCCACACCCTGAATCATTGTTGGGAAGAGGTATCTGGTTTATGTGCGCCGTCATGAGCGGATTCAGCGTATGGAATGGAACCTGAGTTTGAGTCAGAAGATTGACCGTCCGATTGACACCGCCGGCGGTGTAAGTGAATAAGCCGTTCCGAGCTGACTGAGTCAGGACGGTGCGGTTACGCGAACGCGAATCACTCTGAACAAATCTTTCATATGAGAAGAAGAAGAACGCTCTGTCCTTCCCGCTGTAAACGCCGCGGCCACCTTCGCCAAAGCGAGGGAAGTACATCGGTCCGCCAATGTCAAAACCATCGTAATGCTGGCGCAGGATCGGCTTGGCCGTGCCATTGGCGTTGTTGAACCAGTTGTTGCCGTCAGTCCAACTATTAATAATCTGAAGGAAGGCTCCGCCATGGTATTCGTTGGTACCACCCTTGGTGACCAGGTTTACCTGTGCGACGCCGCGTCCGGAGTCCGCTCCGGCCGTGCTGGTAGTAATACTGAATTCAGAAGTGGAGTTCAGCGAAGGAGTAGTAATCGCAAAGAACGAACTCGTTTTCACGAAGTTGTCCATTGCGTTAATACCATCCTGGGTGAGATTGACTGCCGTTTGCCGAAGACCGCTGACGGACGCGCCTCGTACGTCGGTTCCGACTACCGCGATACCCGCTTGCAATCCAGCAAGATCAACCGGGTTTCGACCGACCAGCGGAAGATCGACCACCTGCCGGGTGTTGATAATATTGGTAACGCTTGGGTTGGTGGTATTGATTACTTCCTGGGCGGCTGTGACTGTGACTGTTTCACTCGCCGCGCCTACCTCTAACGGTATGGTCACTTCGGATACCGTCGTAACCGAGATGATGATGTCGCGGGACACTGCCTTCTTAAAACCTTTTGCATCGACGGTAATATTGTATTTGCCGGGCTGAAGAGTCGTGAAATCGAATCTTCCTTCCGTGTTGGATGTCGTGCTGCGCTCGGCGCCCGTTTGGGGGTTAACCAGCGTCAGAGTGGCGCCGGCCACAACTGCACCGCTGGGATCGGTAACTGTGCCGGTCAGACTGCCCGTCGTCGTTTGACTGAAGGCAGTGACAGCGAAAAGGCAAGTCAAAAGTACTGCAAGACCTATCGGCTTGATGCTTCTGCTAAACAAGATCGAGAAACTGCTAAATCTCTTCATGGGTGGCTTTCCTCCAACTAGGGTTTTCGAGACGCTTCAGCAAGGACTACTAGAAAAAGTGAATTCGCGATGGCCTAAGGATTTTCTGGCATCGCCGTCAATTCTTCGTACCGTGGGAAAACTTCATGGAGCAATTGATGTGCCGCCAGGATTGGAAAAAATCCGTAAAATTACTGACGAAAATCGAATGTTGAACCAGGGACCATTGGATATTTCGGATAGTTATTCAAATGTCTGAATTCTCGCGAGGGCCTGGTAAGTCTAAGCTGGCATCTTTCTTGTTTTGAGTTTGGGCTTATTGCAGGAAATTTCGGGTGCCTCCTGGTTTTCGCTCGAAACCCCTGGCTTCAGGCGACACACGATCGTTCACTTCGCAAACTCGAAACATCTTTGGTTGGATCGAGCCTGATTACTGAGCTCCAAAGAGCCTGGTCCGAGAAATTGATCTCTTTTCCCACTTGTGACACGATTGCAATGCTCCCCTGAAAATGTACAAACAGCCGAATTTTTGACGCCCGGGAGTTCTTAAGATGAAAAGAATTGCTGCTATCCTTATCTCTACTGTACTTCTTGTTTCCAGCTTAGCTGCGCAGACGCCACAGAAACCTGAGCCATCGATTGCGCCGGAGGACATCATTCGGATCTCCAGCTCGTTGGTGCAAACTGATGTGGTGATCGTGGACAAAGACGAGCATGTAATTCCCGATATCAAACTCAGCGAAATCAAAGTCAGCGACAATGGCAAGCGCCAGGATGTGAAGTTCCTTGAGTTCGTTGCGCCGGACGCTGCGCCTCGCCTCGAGGGCAATTTGTCGATCGCCGGCCAGACCGTCGAGAGTGATGCTGCACGAAACGTGAGCTCCGGAGATCTGCGGCGCGTTTTTGCTTTCGTCGTTGACGATTTAACTATTCCGTATGAAGACCTTCCCAACGTGCGCAAGCTGCTGACTGATTTTGTCGACAATCAGATGGGCGAGGGCGATCTGGTCGCGATCGTGCGCGTTTATGGGGGCAGCGGACTACTGCAACAGTTTACTTCCGACAAGCGTTTGCTGCGGCGAGCAATCTCACTGATCACACCGCAGGTAAACACTTACTCTGCGTTCGATAACCTACCCACCGAAGAAAGGATCCGACAGCAACTCACGAACATGAGTTCAGGATACGTGCCTGACAGTGGCCGTTCGGTAGATTCGATCATGGCCGCCAACTCGAACATCGACTCATCAAACGAGGGAACCACACGCGGCTTTCGGGTGCTGTCCACTCTGGTAACAGCGACGGAAATTACGAACGCGATGAAGTCGCTCCCCGGTCGAAAGAGTCTGGTGCTGGTTTCGGGTGGCTTGCCGTTGGCGGAAACGACACAAGGACAAGTGATGATCGGTGGCGGAACTCAACGGGGAGTTCGGGAACCTGCAGCGCCGATCAATATCACCGAAACACGTTCATATATTACCGGAGTGAGTTACGTCCTGAGGCAATTGGTCGATCGCGCGAGTCGTGCGGGTGTAGTCATCAACACGATGGACATACGCGGAATGCAAGCGAGCCGTGGAGTCTCGAAGTTTACCGATCCGGGAAATGAAGCGCGCAGCGGGTTGATGGGCGATATGGAAGGCGGTGGCAACAGCTTTGGCCGCGCACCGAACATGGCCCAGTTCGATAATCTGGCGATGGACACACTGACAGCCCATCAGGGCCTCGAGGCGCTCGCCCTGGCGACCGGTGGTATTTCAGTAATGAACACAAACAACTTCAAGGAAGGCCTCGACCGGATTCTTGCGCGCAGCAGCTATTACATGCTGGCTTATACTCCGACCGAACCGTTCGACAGCAAGTTTCACAAGATTGAGGTTAAGGTGACGCGCCCCGGCGCGCGCGTGTACGCGCGCCAGGGCTACGTGGCCACCGCTGACACGGCGGCCCGCGCGACCGAAACGCGCGAGGACGCAATCGTGCGCGCCGCGATGTCGCCCCTGGCCAAGCGCGAGGTCGATCTGGCGGCCCGTCTCCAGTACAGGTTTCTGCCCGACACCCGCGCGCAAATAGACATCAACCTGCTGGTCAACGCGAACCAGCTGACGTTCAAGCCAGGCGCGAATAATAATTACGAAGCTGATTTCGATGTCGTCGGATTTGTTTTGAATAATCTCGGCAAGACGCAGGGGGGATTCAGTCAGACCATTCACACCAGCCTTTCCGAGAAGGATTACCAACGCGCTCTGAACACCGGGATCAGCTATACCGCACATGCGGAGCTGCCCGCCGGAACTTATCAACTACGCGCCGTAGTGCGCGACAGCTCCAGTGGCAAAATCGGTTCGGTCTCGCAATATGTCGAAGTCACCGATCTCGCCAAGAAGCGTCTGACCGCCAGCAGTCTTTTCCTATACGCGGTAAACGTGCAACCTAACAGCAAGCCCGAGCCGATGAATGCGCTGCGCCAGCTTCCTCGTGCGGACGACTTGCGGTACGCCGCAATCATTTACAACCCCAAACTTGCGGACGGCAAGACCCAGCTAAAATCCCAGACGATCATCAGTCGCGATGGAAAAATTGTGTATCAGGAAGCCGAAGCGCCGATCACCACAGCGGTCCAGGACAATCAGGTAATGAAGGTGGGCCAATTGGGATTACAAAAGGCGCAGCCCGGTCATTACATGTTGACGCTGGTCGTAACCGATGCCAACGCTGACAAGCAGTCGCGGACAATTATTCGTAATGTCGATTTTATGCTGGCGCCGTAAGACGTTCGTACTTGCGGATGTTGTAACGCAAACTGTTGGTTTGCGCGCGCGTTGATGCTGTTCACTCATCGCAAACTAACAGTTTGCGTTACAAACTACTGCAGTTGATTTTCATTTCAAATCGGCAAGCATCTTCTTAACCAGTGGCGCGTTTGATCCGGACGGATCATCCTGCAAGTATCGCTGCAGAGAACTTATTGCGCTCTGCTTGTCGCCGCGGTTCACATAAAGCCTGGCCAGGTAAACCAGAGCGACGGAAAAAGGACGGCCGCCAAGATCGTAGGCTGACTTCAACTCACGTTCACCGCGAGCATCGTCCTTGATACCAGCCGCGGTCATCCCTGCATAGAGATGCGCCGCCGGCGATGACGGTTCGATTGAAAGCGCCTTGTCCAAAGCGGTCAATGCTTGCTTAAACTCGTGCTTGCGCACCAGCACAATGCCGAGGTTCAGTTCCGGATTGAAAGAGTTCGGATCGATCCTGGTCGCGGTCCGCAATGGCTCCAGCGCTTCGTCGAGCCGGCCAAGGTCGAGCAATTGCGCACCCAAATCGTTTAGGGCCATCAGGTATTCCGGATAGATGGTGATGGCTCTGCGCAGCGCCGCGATCGATTCCTCGGCTTTGCCTTCACGGGTGGCGCGAGCCGCGTTCTCGAATTCGCGCTTTGCCGCAGCCGGCACTTTTTGATCGAGCATTGCCACCGAAACTGTCTTGTCACTGCGTACCTCCCGGTTGGCGGTTCTGGCTCTTAAAGTAATAGTGACAAAGTTGGGAGTATTCGTGCGGACGGTAACCGTCTCGGACGTGATCTCGAATCGATCACGGCTGCGATCAGCTTCCACCTCGAGCGTATATTCGCCGGCGGCGACGTGTTGCAATTCAAACCGGCCGGAGTTGTCAGTGTAGGTAAGGTCCTTATCGCCCCGGAGCACTTTGAGCGTTACTTTCACCGGCTCGGATAAAGACGATCCATCCGGCATCACGACCACACCTCTGATGATTGCGTCTCCGCTCGAGGTTTGATCTGTTCGCGCGGGTTTCCGAATTTGAGCTTTGGCGCAGGAAAAACAGAGGGAGATGAGCAGCAGAGCTAGCAGGCGACTCTTCACTTTATTAGAAAGAAAATCGGGAGAGCCGAACGGCTCTCCCGATTTGGTTAGGGTGGATTAGTTAGAACACCAGGCGAATGCCGAATTGAAGAACGCGGCGCGCCTTTTCGATGTCCGAGTTTTGCGCAAAGGACGAAAGCGGAATGCCGGCGTCCTCAACGAAGAAGTCAGGCAGATAGCCGGCGCCATTCACACCATAGCCGGGATTTGGGTGATTCAAGAAATTGTAAGCCTCGGCTCGGAGTTCGAGCTGGAGCCGCTCTTTCAACTTGATTTTCTTGAACAGACCCAGGTTGAGTTGGTTAAGCTTCGGCCCGACCAGCGAATTGCGCGTGGCATTGCCGAACGGCGTACCGAAGACCGAGGCCGCGCCGGGCATGTTCGCCACAAAGTGAACCTGATCCGCCGTGACGGGAACGAAATTTCCGTTCAGGTTGATTTCGTTGAACGAGTAGAAGCCGCGCGGATTAGTCAACGGGGCGTCGAAGATCAGAAACGCATCGATCTGGCTGATGCCTACCAATCGGGGATCGGCGTTCGGGTTGGTTACGAACGGACGCTCGCCCGAAGTCAGGTAAGTGTTGCCGAGACCTATGACGTTGGAGTTGAAGAACTGTCCGGGCGTGTACGGCTCACCGCTGACGAGCACATATACGCCATTCAGTTGCCAACCACCCAGCAGATGACCGACAACCCCTTTTTGCTCCTTGTACCAGGGCGTCTCCCAGATGAAGTTCGCCGAAAACGCATGACGGCGATCGATCTGAGACAGGGCGCGCTCGCATCCATTAATGCAGAACGGATTTTGCGCGTTGGCTGAAGCTATGTCGAACGCGAAGATTTCGCTTGCGTCGTCAATGGTCTTGCTCCAGGTGTAAGCAGCGCCGACGGACAATGAGTCGTTCATCAGGCGTGCGTTATAACGGGTCTGCAGACCGTGGTAGTACGAGTTAGCAGTGTTCGCGCGCGTGGTAATACCAGCCTGTCGTTTGATGCGGCCGTTGCACGTACTCTCGTTAACAAACGGAGTTGCCGGATTGTCCGTGCAAACCTGCGGCACTACGCCCGCGGGCAGGAACTGCCGGAAGTTCGGCAGGTTGATTCCCGTACCAAACCAATTTGGCAGACCGTTATACAGCGGTCCGACAAAGAAGTTGTCGTTGACGTTTTGGAACAGGCCGACTCCGCGGGTACCTACGTATCGGGCTTCCGCAACCTGGTTACGACCGAACTGGTGCTGGACGCCCAGCGACCACTGCTCGGAATAAGGTGAGTGGAAGTCCGGAGCCACGGTCGTCTGCGACAGGAACAGCGGATTGAGTTGGCCCAGAGGCAGCACTCCCGAAGTCGTAGCGTTCGCCCTGATGACGTCGCCAAACGGATTGGCCGGCAAAGGCAGTGGCGACGTCGTGGTTGACGCCAACGCATTGGCATTTGAAAGCGCAATCGCGGCTGAGAACGGCGCGCCATTCTGCACGTTCAGCAGGATGTTATAAAACGCCGCTTCGTACGCGATCGAGAATCCGCCGCGAATGACGGTATCGTCAGTCCCCACGAGTTTATTCAGGAATCCGTGTTCAAATTTCGGCGACCATGCAAAGCCGAAACGCGGAGCAAAATTGTTCTTGTCCGCGCGAATCTCGGGCACGGTGCGGACGCTGAGCGGCAGCGTGGGATCATAGAAGCGGGCCGCACTGCTTTCGCGCGCCACGCTAACCTCGTGCAGTTTGTTGATGGGCTGACCCGTGTACTCGTAGCGCAAGCCCAGGTTTAGTGTGAAATTCGGCCGAAGCTTGAAGTCATCCTGGATGAAGTAATACTGGTCATCCTCAGTAAAGGCGAGCGTCGGATCGCCACTCGTCAGCGAGATGCCCGAAGGCGCATTGTTAAGCAAGCGAGTGACTGAGCTATAGGCGAAAGCGCCATTGAAGTTTGGCAGAAACGGAACTACCTCATTCAAATGCTTGTACTCGGCTCCGAAAATGAAAGAGTGCTTGCCGCGCGCCCACGTCAGGTTATCGGCAAATTGATAGACCTTACCGACGCGTCCCTGCGGCAGGTTGGTGGCGGGGCCAATCGTCTGCAGAGCTGACGAGGTCTTGGTTAAGCCCAGCACGCCACCGAACGCGACGTTCGCCAGCGCCGAACCAATCTGCAACGGAGCGGGGACGCAGCCCGGCGTCCTGGCATCGCAACCGCCACCGAACTCTACGCCAATCTTTTGATAGTAGGCTTTGAACTCGTTGACCATGGAACTGGACAACTGTCGGGTCCAACTACCGCCAAAGTTCTTGCTGCCTGCGGGAAGATCGCCGGAAAAACCATTCGAGCTAGCCAGCGTGTTGGTGAAAATCTGGGTCTGGTGCAGGTAACGAACGGTAAAGTTGTCGTTATTCGTGGGCTTCACATCAAAGCGGAAGTCCCAATAGTTTTCCGTGAACGGGATCGCCACATCGCGCTGCGGGTTCGCCGCCTGGAACAGGGTGCCATTGAGATTGATGACGTCAAACGGTCCGCCGATTTGGAACGGTCCCTGATCGCCGGGCCGGGCCGTGGTACTGATGCGAGTGGCCGCCGGCAAAGCCGGGTTGATAAACACCGTGCGTGCCCCCGTCAGGTCCGAGCGCGGGACCGCGCCAGGAATGGCAAAGGTGCTGTAATTGGTAATTGCCTGAATTGCGGTGTTGCCGGGAAATGTCGCCAGCAAGCGCGGAAACTCAGTCGGAACAAACGCGAGCGACGTGCTGCGCAAAGTAGTCGTCGCCGGGTTGCGAATGCCCTGATAGTCAAAGTGGAAGAAGGCTTTGTTCGTGCCTTTCCAAATACCCTTGCCGCCCTCACCGGGCTTCGGCAGGTAGACGGGCCCGCCAAGCTGGCCGCCGAATACGTTATAGAGGCTGGGCAGCGGCTCAGTTTGACCGCCGGCCCGTTCAAAGTTATCCAGCGTATCCAGGACCTTGCGGTCGCGATGGTGTTCAAACAAAGAACCGTGAAAATCGTTGGTCCCCGCCTTGGTAACGAGGTTGATGATCGCGCCCTGATTGCGACCATACTGGGCAGAGAAGTTGTTTGTGATGACCTGGTATTCCTGAAGCGAATCCTGTGCGTCCACAAAGAGCGCGGGTCCGGCAACGCTTAGGTCGTTGTTGTCGGAACCATCAATTTGAAAGTTATTTGAGCGAGCGCGGTTGCCGTTGACCGACAAACCGGTGCCGTTGGTGTTAACGCCACCGCTGTTGTTGGGAATAACGCCCGGCGCCAACAGGGCCAGCGTATCCAAACCTGCGCCAGCGGCGTTCGACGGCAGGTCAGCAATCCTGCGAGTTTCAATGGTGGTGGAAAGTTGTGACTGATCGCGCTGAACAATCTCTTCCGTACTACCTGTGATCGTCACCGTCTCGGTCACTTGACCGGCTTCCATTTTCGCATCCAATGAATTAACGATGCCAAGTCTGACGGTTACGGCTTTATTGAGTGAGCGCTTAAAACCGGTCGCCTCGATTGTCACTGTGTAAGTGCCGGGAGCGAGTTTGGTGAACTCGAATATTCCATCCCCAGACGTTTGTTTGGTCTGGGAAGCGCCGGTCGCATCATTTGTAACAATCACTGTGGCTCCGGGAACGACAGCGCCGTTTACGTCGGTCACGGTGCCTCGCAAGCTGCCGGTGGTCTCCTGTGCTGATGCCGTTACAGCGGCAAACATCAGGCAAACCGAAATTAAAAATAAGCTGGCTATGGAGACTGCTAAGTCCCTCGCCTTGTTATGCCTGTGCATTACGTGGGTCTCCTTCTTGTTACTTGGGTTAGTCAAAATATATAAGGGGCCTTCGGGGTTAATAAATGGCCTTGGGGGAGACATCTGGAATTTACGTGAGGGTTAAAGCGCAACCATTGTGCCAGAGCTAAATATCCCGTTCTGCAAGGAGTTTCCCGATTACCCTTAAGGTTTAGACATTGCGACTTTTTC